>OIKO01000003.1_pt1 | contig 192901 bp, 192 predicted proteins | sample 1584071 | NCBI WGS metagenome assembly OIKO01 (sample SAMN02674599, study PRJEB24791) | human gut metagenome, SKBSTL023 | isolation source: stool | host: Homo sapiens | place: USA
GCCAGCTTCATGTTGAATTTACCGTTTTCCAAACGTTCAAATAACCAGACTGATGTAGGGTAGACGGTTACGTTATCGGCCCATTCGGCGGTCGTCAGTTCGATCTGTTGATAAATAAATGCACCTTTCTTACTCATTGCTCAAATATCCTTGTTTTATCGTTCGTACTGATTCATTGTAATAATTGGCTCCTGTCAGATAAACATTACCGGGTAAGGCTGTACCGCTGCCGGATTCCTTCCACGAAGCTTTTCCCCCGGCAAGATCATAAAGCCGGTAGAACACATATTCTCCTTCTTCCGCTACACGTACTTCATCGCCGATACGAAAATTGATGGTTGTACCGTCGGTATTGACATAGCTCAATGTATTTTCGTCCGGGATAGCCTCTAACGTCGGGATCTCCGGTTTGTTCTTGATGTAGTTCTTATTGACAGGATCGATAACGTTCCAGTCGGGTTGCAGTCCACTGATGACTCCTTCGGCGGCTTCGGCTGCACGATTGGCGCGGTCGGCGGCTGTGTTGGCCTTGCCGGTTGCGACTATGGCATCTTCCTTTGCTGTATTAGCAGCCAAAGCAGCCGTATCCGCCAGTCCTGCCTTTTCATTGGCCTGAGTAGCGGCAACATTGGCTGTATTTGCCGCCTTGTCTGCATTTTCTTTTGCCGTGTTTGCGGCCAAAGCTGCATCCGTCGCCGATTTTGTAGCAGTCTCGGCAGAAGCTATGGTATCATCCGCACGCTCTACAGCCGCATTAGCATTTTCGGCGGCAGTTGTAGCCGAGGATGCTGCTTCATTCGCTTTATCCGTTGCGGTATTGGCATTTAATGTTGCCGTGTCAGCCTTTGCTGCTGCATCATTGGCCTTTCCTGCGGCTATATTGGCTTCAACAGTTGCTTTATCTGCTTCTTCCTTTGCCATATTGGCTGAAGCTGCTGCGGTATCGGCATTCTCGGCTGCGGTATTGGCTATACCGGCTTTTTCCTCCGCCAATGCAGCGGCAGCAACAGCCAATTTGGTCGCTGCATCAGCATCTCCGGCAGATTGAGTTGCTTGACCAGCTGCGGCATTTGCTAAAGCTGCGGCATCATTTGCAGCCTTGGTTGCCGCCTCTGCGCTCACTTTTGCGGTGTTTACATTCGATATAGCAGTATTAGCTTCCTCCTTAATTTGGGACATCTGTTCACGAACCTCTTTTGCCGCATCCGTTGCCGGCTTCATAAGTTCGGCCTTATCAGTCTCTGTCAGATCAGAAAAATGCAGTTTCAATTGATCCACTTCTGCTGGTGTCAGATCGGAAAACTTCATTTTCAATTCTTCACGGTCGAAAATATCCACGTATGCACTATCCGGCTCACCTTCGTATTTCATTTGAAGCGTACCGTTCAACTTTCGAAAAACCGGCTTCTCTCCTTTCGGCCCACGAATTTTCTCAATTTCCAACAGATTCTGCCAAGCACCATTAGCTCCTTGTTTCCAAAGGATGTATTTATCGTTTATCCCTAAAAACGCACTAAGGCCGGGATCGCCCTGTTTACCTTTCATTGCAGAGGGCAAAGCACGCTTAGGTCTCCCACCCTGAATGATCAGGATCATATCATTATCGGTTATTGTTCCGGCTGCCGGAAGCAAATTAGCCCTGATTATTTCAAATTCTTCTGCCATATTAATTGAAAACTATTATTCTACCTTGCTCATCTGCCAATAACCCCAAATCCGGATCTTTCAGCACACGGTAACGAACATCACCGCCGGCATCTATCCAACTCACTACGGGAGCAACAACAGAAATAGTGAATCTTGCCCCTATCCGGTTCTCCTGCCAGACTTCCACAGAAAAGGACGGGCAATCCGTATAGTACACCTGAATGATACCATCCAACGTCTTAATATATAATTCCTGATTTCCTACACCGGATATCTGGCTAAAGAATGCCCGATAGTTATTCAGAAACTCTTCCACACTGCCGGCCAACATCCAAAGGGACAGTTTTATTTCCCGATGCTGGGTTTTGATTGTCGAAAGGTCTACCGTACGGCCATCGGTGAACGGCGCCTTAACCGCAGGATATTTCAAGATGTCCTCCTGGTTATCGTCCGATCCTATACCGAAGTCTGCAAAGTCTATCCCATTAATCGCATACTGCCCGCGAAGCCCGATACCGCCGGCCGGAGTTGCCGGATAAATGGCATGATTGTCCTCGACAAAAGAAAGTTCAAACACAGATACGTTCTCCCCTGCATTAAATGGCACAGGCTGTTCGTGAGAAGAGCCGGCATTGAATCGTAAGCGGTTGGTCATACCGGCAATAAGATTGAATTCCCGATAGCCCGGTGCGGACAGATCAGCAACAAACTTTCTATACCCAGACCAGAACTGCTCAAGCGTTTCTGCCTTCATGAGGAATTTCAGCTTGACGGTCTTAGGTTCGAACTCCACAACCGAGAGATCGGGGTCGATTCCGTCGGCTTCCGCCCAGTTGTTATATTTGATTGCCTTACGTTTGGGGTATTTCAGAAGATCATCAAAAGAACCTTCCAATAATTTACATCCCCATTCAGTATATACGCCTTTTCCGTCTATTGTCATAATACACGTGCTGTATGGTCTTTATGAGTTATTACCTTACCGCCAGCGTTCTTTACGAACACCACGGCATAGTTACTCGCATGGATCTCGGCTTCCGCCCCATGCATCAGGATCACGTTGTAGCGGCCGATCGTATCAAAATGAAGGATTGCCTTGGAACCGGCCAGGAATACCTTCACCGGATTCGTCAGCTCCACATCCGTATCGATATAGATTCTCATGCTTTCGGCCTTCTTGCCCCGGAACTCCCGTAATTGTTCCATAGACGGGAAATTATTCTTCGTGCAGAACTCCGTACCCTGCGGCGTCAGCAGAAGGCGCATAAGCTCTTCTTTGTTTTCCGTGCCATGCAACAACCTACAGGCACCTAACCGGTTTGCGATCTCAAAAAACTCTTTGTCCATCATGTTACATTTTTACTTTTACGTTAATAGTACCTTCCAGGGCATCAACCGTGCCTCTAGTGTTTTCCGATATCTTACCGGCAACCTCTTTGATCTCTCTCGTATTCTCGGCGATCCGATCGGTATTCTTTTCCACTTTATCTGATAGTTCGCGGATGGCCCTTACGTCTTCCCAGCCTCTGGACTGCATCTCATAGATCAGCCGCATTTGCTCACGGATCGGTTGCATACCGCCACGGATATCTTCCAGCAGGATACGGACGGCCCCAGTCTGACCGGCCAACAGGTCGATGCTTTCTTGGGAGGCTTTGGCATATGCGCCTTTCAGGGAATTTTCAGAAACTTCTTCTTTCTCCGGTTCTTCCACCTCATCTTTCATCAGGCTATCAGCCCAACCGAACTGCCTGTCAATCTCTTTTTGCAGTTCTTCCGCCATGTTATAGATATAATCCTGCTCCCAGCCGGAAAGGACATTGTCGGCATAGAACTCCTTCAGCTTGTCACGAATCTTCTCCATCGCACCGGAAGATTCCGTTGCTGCCTTGATGGATTCTGTGACCATCTGGCGCATCATTTTTTTGACGGTATCTTTCGCTGATTCTGCTCGGTCCTCACCGGAAGCCCACGCTTCGGCTTGTGCGTTAGCGAAGTTGTCAATGGCGGATTTCAGGTCTTCACCGAAGATGGCATCTTTGGCCTTCTCCTTGTTGTCCGCTATGGCTTCGTTTATCTCGTCAATTTGGCTTTGCCATTCTTTTATCCTATCCTTATCGGTATTCTTTTTATCCTGTTCTTCACGGATTTGTTGTTGGATTAAAACTTTCTGTTGTTCCAACAGTTTGTTCTGCTGATCGATCAATCGGGAAGCATCATTCGAATAAGCCTTCTGAATGGATTTATCCAATTTTTCGTATGATTTATCCAATGTGTCGATCTGATCCTGCAACCGCTGAATACGTTTTTCGTTCTTCTTGTCATGGATTTTGGCGATGGCACCGGCCAAAGATGTAACAACGCCAATGGCAGCACCGGCAGACGCACCGATCGGACCGAACATGGAACCGGCTTTCGCACCGTTCATTGCAGAACTTACAGTGTCCATAGCCACACTGAAGCCTTCGGCTATCCCGCCGAATACACCACCGAACGAATCCCCGAGCTTCGAAAACGTATCAGAAAGGAACTGTCCGGCCTGCATGATCTCATTCATGCCCTCCTCTATCTCAGCCAAACCCTCTTTTAACTTCTTGGCATCACTTTCAGAGGTAAATACTTTTTTTAGGCCATTTGAAACTTTATTAAAAGAGGTTTCCATTTGGTCAGCTTCACGGCGAACATTGGCTATTTCATCCTTGATGGCCTTCAACTGATCCGGTGACTTGCGAAGCACATCAAACTGTTCTTTGGTAATACCGAATGAATTATCAGAGGAATATTCCCCTCTTTCAAGAAAAGACAAGAATTTTTCCGCTTCATCCGCAATGGCACGAATAGAGGTGATATTCTTTTTACTCATATCATCAAACAACCGGGTGATAATGGAGGTGCTCTTTTGGGCTTCATTATCCACGTCCGCCAGCTCTTTCTTCATACCTTCTGCAAGGGAAAGCCGTCCACCTTCCGTTGTGGCCTTTGCTATCTTCTCATTATAAAGCTCCGTGATAGCCTGACGCTTTTCCAGATAGGAACCATATTCTTTCAGATACTCGTTCATGGCGCGTTTCTCTTCCTCTATTTGTTCCTTATTCACATCAGAGGTCGATTGTTCCCGTTTGACATACGAATTGACCAAGGCGGTACGAATCTCAATCGTCTGTTCCTGTGTCAGCTTGCCGCCTTGTGCATCCTTCCACTCTTTCTCCTTGGCGAGAATGGTTGCAATCTCATTGTCGTAGTCGAGGTTTATCTGGGCTATCTTCTTTTCAGAGCCTTCTTTCATAAGGTCGATTTCGGATTGCTGATTTTGGCGGCGAAGGGATAGGAGTTCTTCGGTTAGTTTTTTCTGCTGTTTGATTTGATTTTCAGCATCCTTATCTTTCTTATTGGGATTAGAATATTTGTCTATTTGAACCTGTGCCTCTTGTATCTGTTTAGTATATTCATTCCATTCTTTTGAATTTTTCTTAGAAATATCCAAAGCATCACGAGCGGCTTCAGCATCTTTCTTTAGCTTTTCCCAGTAGGATTTATTTCTTGTTTCTTCTTTTGTGGTTTCAATTTTTGTATCTGATAATTTTCTTTTGAAATCATCTAATGCTTTTTGTTGACGTTTAAGATAAACCTCTTCTTCTGCAATAGCTTTATTATTGTTTACGGTTAAAGGAATACCAGTTGAAGGGGACACTCCAATAAGTTTTCCGTTCTCTTCTCTCAACTTCTTTAATCTCAAAATAGATTCATCTATGTTTCGGATATAGGAATCATAAGTATTTGTGTCACGCTCTTTGTTCAACAACTTATTTGCTTCTACCAAATCAAGTACAGCTAACTCTTCCCGTTTATATGCACCTGTTATTGCTGGAGATAGTTTTTGCAATTGTTCGTAAGCGGATATTTTGGCTAATTCCGTTTCTGTCTCATCTTGAATTACACGTATCAATGATTCAACTTGATTCTTTCTATCGGTCTCTTGTTGAATCATTTTATCCTGTTCGTCATTGAATCGTCTTTGAGCTTTTTCTGCCGATGTAGTACTTTTAGACATGGCCCACATTGTAGAAATAAGCCCTGCAGCCACCGTAGCGACTGCAACGTATGGATTAGTTATCATGGCTGCGTTTAATGCTAATTGAGCCTTACGTGCCAATATACGAGCATTAGTAAGTCCTATCTCAACAAGAGTGTGTTTGCTTTCAGCTATTGAAACAAGCATTACTGCGGTTCTATATGCACCGTATGTAATAACCAATCCTGCCAATACTTTACCGATAGTTTCATAGTTTTCAATCAAAGAAGTGGTCGTCTGAATGCCCTTCATAATAATATCTTCCGACTTCTGACCCAATTCATTGAATGCAGTATCCATAGCATCCTGCATCATGGATAACTGACCGTTGATAGTTTTTGAAGCATTCTCGGACATATTATAAAACTTACCACCTGCCGAAGTAGCATCTATAAACGCTTGTTGTACCATTTCTGCGGAAATAGCCCCCTTAGACATCTCATCTTTGAGCGTAGCAATAGATTTTCCGGTCTTATCTGCCATCATTTGCAACGGATTAAATCCTGCATTAATCATCTGGTTAAGGTCTTGTCCCATCAACTTGCCAGCAGCTGACATCTGAGAAAAAGCAAGCGTAAGAGAATTGAATTTCTGTGTATCTCCCATAGATACATCACCAATAGCCTGTAAAAAACGTGGCACTTTCTCCGCCTCTATGTTGAAGCCGAGCATCATCTGTGTTGCAGCCGTGACATCGGAGAACTCCAACGGTGAAATCTTAGCATATTCACGGACTTGTGACATAAGTTCATCCGCTTTTTCCTTGTTACCTAAAAGAGTCTGAATTGCCGTGTCTGCTGCTTGGAACTCACCACGTACACGAACCATCTCTGAAACTAATGCTTTCAATGTAGCAGCACCACCGATAACCCCCAACGCCTTTTTCCAAGAAATCGCAATGCCATTGTTACTTTTTACTACTTCTTTGGATTCATTGTTATAAAGGGCATATTCGTCACGAAGTTTCTTTACAGACAGACGTGCCCCAGCTTGTTGTTGTGTCAAGTCGAACAAAACTGCCTTCTCTTCATCCAAAGCCTTACGGACAGCATTATATTCTTCCAATTTCTCATTAGCAGACATTGGATTTCTTTTCAATGCAATACGATAGGCTTCCCCAAGTCGTTTCACATCCGCTTCTATGTCTCTAATTACCGACTTTTGAGCGATAATCTTTTCTGATAACCCGTTTACAACTTGTGAGGCATCAAAAATTTTCTTTTTAAAACCTTGATTTATCTCATTACTGGCACGTACAGCAGATAAGACAAGAGAATCCAATTCTTTCGTATTTTTAGCTAATTGGACTTCCATTGCACGAAAAGTAGCCGGGGATGTATTACCATCCATTCCGGAAATAGTAGCTTTCAGCTTATCTATTTCTTCACGTAACTTAATGACTTTTTGATAGTCAGCTTCTATGTGGAACGCTAATTTTGGCATACATTAATGTTTTGGATAAAAGTACATTAGACAAATGAAGTGATAGAATTTCAATGAATAATAGATATGACAATAGAAAGATTGTCGTGAAATAAATCATAGACCCATCTTTTGTCTCATAAGATCCTTCCCTGACATTTTCTTCACCTCAATCTTTTCTTCATTATAAACACCTCTTGGTTTATCATCAATCATTAAAAGCAAAAGGAGATAAGGCAGCTCCTCATAGACTTCTTTATAAGAAAGATGTAGATTTTCCATGAATGAAGCAATGCTTCCTGCGATGGTATTGCCTCCTATTATTTGGGTTTTATTGTCAGATTTGCCAGCTCCATCGCGAACTGGCAGACTGCGAAAAAATCACGCCCTGTGATTAGTTCAAAAGCCACAAAATATGCCTTCAATAACTCTTCTTCTGTTCCAGACAACAATTGTCGTTCAACGCTTTCAACTTTTTCTTGGAAATCTGGGACATCACCAACAACTAAGAATGACAGTCCTTTGATGATATTTTCTAAATTGAATGAAGCAATACTCATCAATTCCTGTGCAGTCCCATTTTCAGGTAAATCAACTTTACTCAAATATCTTGTGGCCCTCATGATGACTTTAATAGCCGGTGCCTTGATTACATATACCGTCCCACCTATAATAATCGCCTTTCCATAAGTATTAGAAAGCAGTTCTGATATATTTTTTGAAACTTCACCCATAGTTCAAATAATTAGAGGGTGATTGCTCACCCTCAATTAGATTAAAGACTTAAATATCAATCTTGCGAAGTGGCATCTTCTCCGTCTTCCCAGCGTTCAATAGGAACACCTGTTTTTTTCGGTTTCAACGCTGTAAAGACAAGAGCTAAACCGATTGCTTTTTCATTCGGTTTACCAGACGCTGAAACACCAGCACGTGGAAAAATGATTTTCACGCCATCTTCTGTTGTTGCAAGGACGGTAAATTCTTTTGTTTCCACATGGTCGGCACGCTCCCATGTGCCCGGTTTACCTGCTGACCCCGCCGTAAACTTACCACCTTGGAATTTAGCCTTAGTTTCAAGATCATACATACCAATAGAAGCATTGATCTTAACCGCACCCGGCTTCTTTGAGGAATAATAGGTATTCCCAGCCACATCTTTATAATCCTTAACCTCCGGATCTTCATCCTCATAAGTGAAGGTATCCTCATGAACTACCGGGACTTCTTCAAAAACAGTACCCTCAGAGCCATCTTCTCCAATGGGGGCGACCTCCAATTTTTGAAGGTTTACAACAACGACTTTTTTATTTTCTGCCATAATTATTTTACATTTAAAACTTCAAACAAAACACTAACATTCACATAATTGCACTTCAAAGCAGTATCCACTTCTGTACCTATGCTATAAATGGAATAGCGATAGAAAGAACCATTATAGCGACCTGTACTTCTTAATATACTCATAGCCATTCTTTCAAGTTCATTCAGTCTAATAGAGTTCGCTTCGTTCTCACTTAGATTGGGAACACAAAGGTTCACCTCAGCAAAAGACTTCTTCCAATACGTTCCTGGTTGCTGTTTCTTGGTGTGAATAACAATCCTTTCAGAATGCAACTCACCTGTCAGCGTTTCACCATAAGGAACAATATCAATACCGAAATCCTTACAATCCCGATAGAGGATATTCGCTATGTCAGTAGTTACTATCATTCAAATTCTTCCTTTAATCGTCTCTCTGCATAGAGTGCGGCACCACTTAAAACATCAAAACCTTTAGATTCCACAAATGAGGCATATTCAGCTTCGTTTTTCAGTGTCAAACCATTCTTATCGACATCGTAATCATTGGACGTTCTCAAAGTGAGTGTATGGTCTTGATAATCGCCATTTTCCTCTGCGAACTTCACGGCTTCATCTCCCACATCAATCATCTTCTTCTCGACTTCCCATTCTCCCTCATCAAAGAAATCATCGACATCAGAGAAATCAAAATCTACATCCATAATTCCGAATAGTTAAAATAGTTCGTACACTTCACCATATAAACCTCTCCTAGACCTCTCACGTTATCTCCATCTATACATCTGACTTCATCGCCTTCCTTGACAGAAATTCGCTTTTCACATACAACGTGGTAATTCGGTCGGTACACTTCTCCATTGACTGATGTAAACTCTTTTGTTGAATTATCATCACAGCGGCACTTACACACCTCCTGCCAGTCCTCACCACCTGTTCCGGGAATGGGTCTGCCAAACTCATCACGTTCCATTTCGGTGATAACCTTTACCTGCAATATGTGTGGAGCGAATATCATAAGAAAGTCACTTTAGGTTTACTACTCAGTTCGTCTTTCAAACCGTACTGTTTACACAGCCATGAGTACAATTTCATTAGACTATCAACATAATTAGACCAAGACACAGAAAATCCGCTTTCGCTGACCGAAGATGGATTTTGTATCATCCACGGAATTTGCTTGGCACAAGCGACCTCTAATCTTGCCCTATTTTCCTCGGCAAAAGGTTCTTCGCCATCCAATCCCGTTCTTGAAAGTATATTTTCAACTACAAGATTAGACGGGGGATTCTTATCAAATACGCTTAATACAAACTCCTTGTTACTCATGACTGTTATCAATCAATATGGTGTAATCAGCTTACTATATGCGGTATAGCTATAATGCGTGCAATACTTTGATTTATAGATGTATCTGAACGGACATTTGGGAACATTAATTCGTATCCCTTGAATAGCCGCTTCCTCTTTTATCGAACACATCATAGCCGGGTTATTTGCAACCAAGAATATAGTCTGTGGCATGGTTAGTACAACACAATCAGCCGGAGCCGTTTCCAAAGTGATAGACTGAATATCCGGCAAACCGGCATTAACCGATGGATTCACATATTCACACTTGGGAGATTCCACACTTGATGCCTGCACGCTCAACGAAACCAAAGACATCATCAAAAAACCACACATGGCAAAAATAAAATTCTTCATTTCTTTTCTGATTTATAAAATTAGACAATGGAAGGGTAGAAGCACTACCCTATCCTTTTACTCGATACCTAATGCTTCTTTCAGTTTGGCTGTTGATTCTTCATCCAGTTCTGAAACCTTAGACAAAAGAGTTTCCTCTTTCATATTGCCGGAAGCCTGCGCACCGATAGATTTCAAAGCATCAATCAAAGTCTTCTTCTCAAACTCCTTTTCAAAGAGGGAGATTTTCACCTCTTTCTTTTCTTCAGGGGCTTTCACTTCGGGATTTTTTTCCTCAATCCGTTCAGCAAGTCTGCGGCTTTCCATATCCAGCACACGGGCTTCCTCACCGACTTCAATCACTTCACCGGGAGTATAATACTTTCCGGTGAACTTGTCGCGGAAAACTGATATAACCTTTACTTTCATATCCTACCTCCTTATGCTGATTGGATGGATGCAATTTCGCTCAAATCGAAATTGGTTATCAAATCTGGATTGGAAATCTGCGGAATCCACTCTGCCGTATATTCCATGTAGCGACCGTTTTTGTCACGGTAGTTGGAGATAAGCATCTGCCCCTCTGACGGGATATAAGTACGTCCTTGTACAGGGTCTGTCGCTTCATACGGGGTATGATGGCGCATATAACCAATGTTGTCAGAAGGTAACAGAGTAATACGGTTATCCGCGTAAATCTGCACATTCTTTCCCGTCTGGTCTTTCACGTAGTCCTCCTTGATTTCGATGCGAGGCAGACCGATGCCGGTGAACACTTCGGAAGCCAAAGAAGAGGAAACCAATCCCGTACTCAACTTCATCTCATTAGAACCAAGAATCATCTTGTACTGCTCACCAAATTCAGATGAACCAAGAATAAGTTTGTTGAAAGATGCACGGGTCATTATCATCTTGGCATAAACACCAAAATCCGGAGCTAAAGAATGAAGTTTCTCTCTCAAATAAGAGATAAACATATTCTTTCCGTCCACAACCACATCTCCACTTTTCGGCTTGATAAAGTTGAACGGAAGGGCAATCTCCAGCAGTTTATTATTAGTCTGACCGGAAGTGATTGCGGCATCTTTGTTGTAAACGGTGGCTTCACCAAGCATCAACAGCGCACCGACAATAATATCCATACGCTTGTGGGCAGCAAGGGTAATCTGACGGTAGTCGTCTGCCAGGAAGTTTACAATATCTTCCATTGCAGCCTTTTGGTCGGCTGGCTTAGCCGCATTGAACTTGTCAATCAAATCCTGCAATTCGGAAAGACGGTCAATAGACATCTGATAAGCATCACCCAAATAGGCAATCTCACCATATCCGGAACCGATATTCCTGCGTTCACGAATGGGTTTCTCTCCAAAACGTGAATTGATAGAGCCGGCCATAACTCCGGTTACAGAACCGATATAATCCTTGAACACACGAGTAGTTACTCTGCGGAAAGTAAGATACTGTTGCCAATAGATTGTGTCCTTGCGTGTCTGGTTCACACGTCTGATGATAGCGGAAACGATGTTCGCATCATCGAATAATGTTTGAATCGTTAAAAACATATCCTACCTCCTTACTCGTTAAACTCAAACCATCCCTTCATGTTGGCTTTATCGTTCTCAGAGAACGGCATAACCAATTTTGAAGGTTCAATCTCTGCGGCTGTACGAAGCAATGAAACCAATGTAATTCCGTCCTCAACCTTTGTACGGTTGTACAGAGCCGAATTAGCGACATGCTTTTGCTTTAAACCATCAACTGCAACCGCATTGAATAATACAGCATCTTTGGCAATATTCTCACCAAAAGCAGCCTTAATAGTCAATACATCATAACCGGCATTAGACTTATCAATTGCCGTTACTTCTGCACCTTTCTTACCGCTTCCGACAAACATACCCACATAAGCCAAAGAGTTCTTGGCTACTTTAATAGACAAAGCCTCTCCACCAGTGGTATAGGCTTCCGCAACTCTCACATTGATTACCGCATAAGCGAACTTGTTTTTCAAGTCCGCACAAATTGGTGTAAATCCGGGAAGAAAACTTCCCACTACCAGGTTCTGCGTATCAAGTTTGAACGGACCACGTCTACGAATGCCGGTCTGGACATCGTAGCGTTCCTCTTGCTCAACGGGCGGAACCAAGTCATACTTAAATCCTGCTGACATAATTAATCCTTGTTTTGTTCAACAATAGTTTTCGTTCCCTCATCAATCATCTTGGCGATAGATTCAGATTCTTTCTCAATCTTCGCTTCCGCTGATTCGGGAGGGGTTACGCCTTTGAAGCCGTCATTTGCGAACTCCTGCTTCAAGTCCTTGAAGTATGCGTCCAAGTCCTCATCGTCCTTAATGGCGCATCGTTTGGCGTAGTTTTCGGGAATACCATACTCTTTTGCCTTTGCCAAAATCTGCTGGCTACGTGTTGCTTGAGCCTTTTCCGTTTCAAACTGTGTTAGCTTATCAGAAAGGTTCTTGTTGGAGTCAATTAAAGCTTGCGCCCATGCAGGCACATCGTCTTTATTTTCCGTTTTGGTGGTTGTGGTAGTCTCGATTGGCTTACCGTCTTTAAGGTTATGCCTCTTTTCGTAGTTGGAAACTGCGGTCTTGGAAGCATCCCCGGCACGGAAATCGCCATAGGAATTTAACACGTCCGAAAAGCTGATACCCTCAACAATTGAGTTTACCTTTGTCTCGTCCGTTACACCCTCTGCCTTTTTGGTGGCAATGCGGGTTAAAATAGCAGTGTCCACCCCAGAGAATTTTTGTTGCAGCCCTGCTAAGATTTGTTCTAAGATTGTCATACCGTATGAATTTGATTTGTAAATTTCTACGGTAAAATTCGTTATTATTAAAGAAGATAAGAAATTATCAGATAGGTGATACACGACAATGAAACGATTGTCGTAAAATGATATAAAAAAGGCGTGAAACCAAATGGAATCACGCCTAAGAAATATTTTAATTCACAGAATTAATTCGCAGAATTATTTCAAATAATGTTCATTAAAATCATCCCGCACATTATTAAATGTATCCTGTCGAAAAGTTGCAACTTTTTCTACCAAGTTGTTCAACAAGCTATTAATATAATCTACTACATTCAAAGAATGATCCTTTGATTCTTTTTTCAAATCATCGAATCCATTCATCCCATTTTTAGATAAAAATGACTTTGCTTTATCCTCCACAAAATCTACGAGAGGAGGTAAAAAATCGAAATTACTCATAATTGTGATTTTTAATGTAAACGCAGCAAGAAAAAGCAAGGTTGATGATAATACAGCAAAAATGCAGTCTATTAAGCAGTTAGGTGTTTAACTCATAATACTGCATAAGCTGAAAAAGGAAGTCCGATAAAAGCTGCGAAAGACTTCAGTTCCCATATCGTTACTGATATAACAGGAACAAGAAACGGCACAACGGGTTCTATTTCAGTAATTTGCACAGTTTTTCATACCTGAGGACAACTCGCTTGATATTAACTTTGTAACGAACAAAAAAGTATGAAAACGAGTATGAGCAGATCGACCTTCAAAATCCTCTTCTATGTGAAGAAGGGCAGCGAGAGAGCCAACGGCTATCTCCCCCTGATGTGCCGTCTTACGGTGGACGGAGAAATCAAGCAGTTCAGCTGCAAGCTGGACGTGCCCCCGAAACTTTGGGACGTGAAAACAGCACGTGCCACGGGCAAGAGCGCCGAGGCGCAAAAAATCAATGCGGCGGTTGACCGGATACGCGTGGACGTGAACCGCCGTTACCAGGAACTGATGCAGTCCGACGGCTATGTCACCGCCGCTAGGCTGAGGGACGCCTGCCTCGGGCTGGGCGTGAAACGCGAGACGCTGCTGAAGCTCTTCGAGCAGCACAATGAGGAGTTCATCAAGAAAGTGGGACACAGCCGCGTGCAGGGGACATACAACCGCTACCGTACCATATACAGGCACCTTTGCGAGTTCGTCCCGAAAGTATACCGCCGTGACGACATCCCCCTGAAGGAACTCAACCTGACGTTCATCAACAACTTCGAGTATTTCTTGCGTACGGAGAAGAAATGCCGCACCAATACCGTATGGGGTTACATGATCGGGCTCAAGCACGTCATCTCCATCGCCCGCAACAGCGGTGCGCTTCCCTTCAACCCCTTCGCCGGGTACATCAACTCCCCCGAGAGCGTTGACCGGGGCTACCTGACGGAGCGTGAGATACAGACGCTGATGGAGGCCCCGGTGAAAAGCAGGACCTGCGAACTGGTACGCGACCTCTTCATCTTCTCCGTGTTCACCGGACTGGCATACGCGGACGTGAAGGCGCTGACGACCGACCGGCTCCAGACCTTCTTCGACGGCAACCTCTGGATCATCACCCGCCGGCGCAAGACGAACACCGAGTCCAACATCCGCCTGCTGGACGTTCCCAGGCGCATCATAGAGAAGTACAAGGGGCTGTCCAAGGACGACCATGTATTTCCGGTACCGAGCAACGGCAGATGCAACACCATATTGAAGGAACTTGGCAGGCAGTGCGGTTTCAAGATACGGCTGACCTATCATGTGGCCCGGCATACGAACGCCACCACCGTGCTGCTCTCGCACGGTGTACCCATCGAGACCGTAAGCCGTCTTTTGGGGCATACAGATTTGAAAACCACCCAGATATATGCCCGGATAACCAACCAGAAGATCAGCAGCGACATGGAAATCCTGTCCCACAAGCTGGAAAAGATGGAGAAGGAGATATGCGATGCCATCTGAGGAAATGGTATTTACGAAACGGACGATTTTCCCCTTCCTCATCAAAGTTCGTCCGTCCCTGCGGGACTCCGCGTTTTCCCTCCGGTTTCCGGTAGAAAATTTCCGCATGGTGAAATTTTCTACCGGAAAAACGCTCCGAAAGCGCAGGGACGAACGTGAGGGGGATTCAGAAGGCGAAAACTGCGACCGACGTAGTGCATGTGCGACAAGGAAAAGAACTGTCTAGGCGCCCCTTTTCATGCCGTACCCCGGCATGAGACCGCTTTCCTCTCCGGCTGTGGTGAAGGCTCTCCTGCTCCCTCTGCATTGCATATGCGGGTTGTTTTGCCTGTATCCACGTCAGCCGGTATTGCCTGCCCTTTCCTTGGTAGAAACGGCTTGTCGCAACAGGCGGCGTGACACAAACTTTTCCGGATATGGAGGAACATTCCGGAAAAAAGAGTGGAAGACGGGCTATTATTTGGCTGTATAACAACAAAGTTGTATTTTTGCAAAAAATAATATCATGGCTATAACTATCAAGAACATTCCGGTTTTGGAGGGCACTACGGCGGAAGATTTCGTACGCAGTGCAGACAAGAACGCCGCAAAGGTAACACCCCGGTTATCAGTGGAGGCAAAGAAACGGTTGAGAAAAGTATTGGAGAAATCCCGTTCATTCCGGTTCAATTAACAGCAATGGACGGTATTTCTTTATATGATGATTGTGTCATGCTTGCCTATAACAAGGAAGTACGGAGGAATTGCCTTCCTTTCACTTGTGGCGAGAATGACCTTGATGATTTTTTTCTCAATGATGCCGATCTGTATGCGGATGAACTCCTTGGAAAAACATATTGTTGGGTGACGGCTGAAATCCCGCATCGTATTGTGGCCTTGTTTACCTTGTCCAATGACAGTATCAAGACCAGATTAATATCCCCCAATGATAAAAACAGGCTGCAACGCAATATTGTAAATCCTAAACGTGGACGCAGCTATCCGGCCGTACTGATAGGAAGACTGGGGGTCAACCTGGAATATCAGGGTACATCAAGCCACGTAGGACGGCAACTGATGGCTTTCATAAAAGACTGGTTCCGTCATGAGGACAACAAGACAGGATGCCGTTTTATCGTGGTGGATGCATACAATGAGGAAAAGATTCTCAGGTATTATGAAAGAAACGGTTTCGTTCCACTCTATAAGACAGACGTGATAGAAAAGCAATATTATGATATTCCGCAAGATGAACCTTTGAAAACCCGTTTGCTGTATTTTGATTTGAAAAAGGACTGACATAATAATATATCAGTAAAATCCTTTGGGGTGACAACGGGTTCCCAAGACGGGCTACCGCTACGATTGCCTGCCATATGGCACCGGCCGTTTTCTTGATGGCGGGCGGTGGATTTCATGGGCAGCCAATCCGGAATGACAAGTAATGCCGCACCTGTGGCATAATAGAGCATTATTTTGAAGGCGGGGACTTTGTCCGGTTCTTCTTTTTCCAAGGTTTTCCGGCGGATGCCTTCAAGTTTTCCACACTTGTTTTAGAATAGTCCGCATTATCAGCTGATTGCGAGTTTCAGTCTGTCATTCCGATGCTCTTTATCGCATCGTAGCATGTCGTTGATATATTCCAAATACTTATCCATGAATAGGCGACTTATAATTTTGTCTCAGGCAAATATCGAGACACACTCCCGAATGAGGTCTTCCATGATTTTAAAGGACTCCGTATTTCGGAAGGAACAACGTACACATACAATTTCTCCGGAACGGCCAACCTGCCTGTCACTTCCCTGTAATCCTCCCCAAAATCAACACCGCCGTATAAACTGCATGAAAGCCCGGGCACGCTTCCTGTTTCCAATCCCATTTCCGCACCTTCCGCAATATCACATATTGCCGTTCTCATTCCACATCCTTGAATATTTCTCCAAACATGCCGAAGACAGAAAAGCTGCATGGAATTTTAAATTCTCACCGGACAGACAATAGATAGAAGGAAGTAATCCGTCATCCTCATTTCTTGCGGCAAAAATAGTTGTTTTTCAGGCCGGTCCCGCAAGGCGGCCCTTCGGGCTGGTTGCTCGTGAAAAAATCTTCCTCACGCTTTGCGTGAGCGTATTTTTTCACGGCAAGCCTTGCCGGAGACCGCCGAAAAACAAACTGGAGGAAGCACAAGAAATAAGAATGCCTACCCGTGTAGGCCATGTATAACTCAAAAAAATATAAGGCTATGGCAGACAAGAGCGCAGAAAAGGAAAGACTGTTCAACGAGTGGTTCACAAAATCCTATGACAGGCTGAGAGGGACGTTACGCCGGTACGGAATGCTGGACGAGGACAATTTCCATGACACCTACCTTTTCGTAAGAAGGCAGGTGCTGGTTCCCGGAAAGGACATAACGGACTATGACGCGTATTTCATCGGATGCTACAAAAAGGCGGCCCTGGTAAAGATTAAAAGGGAGAACCGGTATGCACACCCTGAAGATGATTTCTTTCTCCGATGTGGCGAGGAGGCAAAATTCCTTTCCGAGGATGACCTGAACGGGTGCGAGCGGCTGGTAAGAGACATACTGCGTTTCGTAAGGCAGAAGTTCTCCTACGAGGAATACCGGATGTTCATGCTCAGGTTCTATGAGGCACAGTTCTCGTTCAAGGCACTGGCGGAATGCATGGGTATCTCGGCATCGGCCATATCGCAGAAAGTATGCAGGATAGTGGACGCGGTACGTACCCACAGCGGTTTCGCATGGAGAAGTCAGATGCTGGCGGTGGAAAGCTTCATGTATTGAAAAAATTGTTTAACGGAAAAGTAAGAAAGTTATGGCACTGATAGTATACAACAGGGAAAACTCTCGTCCGCAGGAAGTCACATACAAGGGTAAGCGGACCATCAACCTTGACAGCAGGGGGACTGTCTATCTGTCAAAGACGATGTCAATCGAATTGGGAATCCTCGGCGGCGGACGGGTGAACTTCGCCCACGACGACGAGACGGGTGACTGGTATATCTGCCGGGCCGACGACAGCGAGGGGTTCATCGTCTGGAAGGACAAAAGATGCGCAAGGTTCTCGGCGGGGTTTATCGTGCAGAGGCTCATGCGGCAGGCGAAGGTGGAGAGGAAGAGCGTGCAGTTCATGATGGCGAGGATGCCGGTAGAGATTGGCGGGGTGGCCTATTACAAGATACTGCTCTCGAACCCGATACTGAGATAGAGGCATGGGCCGGAGGAGTCCGGCTGTATATGACATGACGGAGACAGGCGCATCCGACGGGACAGGAGCCCGGGGGATGTGCCTGTTTTTATGCGCCGCCATGTTTACGCACGGACATGCGGTTGTCACCGGCCGGCATAAGGTCACTCCGGCAAGACCGGGAAGCGGCATTGCCGGCGGATAATGATACCGGTACGGGATGTGTCACCATTACGGGAACGGACCGTTCTACCGGTATACGGACAGCCCGCCCCAATTCAGAATAACATAATGACATAATAAAACAAGGGTCTTTTTTTATAATGGAATCCCCGTATCTTATTGCCATACCGGAAAAATGTTTCCATGTCCCGCCATGTTATGCCAATGTTGTCACCGGATCATAATTCGTAAAGAAAAACGATCTGTGTATAAATACTTTACGAGCAAATTAAAGTCGTTCATCCGGTGGAAAGAAAACGAAGGGGCGGTCGGTTGTCATACCGGTCGCCCCTTCGTTCACGATCCCGTACGGAACTTTCCTAAAGTTCCTCCGGCCTGGTTCTCGCCTCCCGGTAGCAGCTGTCAAGCAGCTTCTCGATGTCGGAGGAACGGTACAGTATCTTGCCGCCCAGCCGGGTGAAGGCAAGCAGGCCGCTGTCACGGTACTGTTGCAGGCTGCGGCGGCTCACTTTCAGCTTTTCAGCCAGTTCGCGGTCCGTATAGAAGTTCTCGCCCGCCATCGCCGGTGACCTGCCGGCAAAGAGACGCTCCATGGAAACGGAGAGACGTTCGACGGTGGAGAAGAACTCTCTTATATGCTCGCTGCTCTCACGGGTGAGCAGACGGTTATCGGTGTTCATCATAAATCTCATCTGTTTGTTGGTTTGACATTTACTCTTTCAGTTTCTCATATATCGGCCCCACCCCATGACATGGAGGGTGTGGGGGCATCCCTCCGACATGAACCGGCACTCTTTCGTACCGATACGGATATGGCATCCCTCCCCGTCCCCGTCTATCCTGTAGAGCGAGAAGCTTCCACGCCCGTACTCCGCGTCAAGGCTGTAGGCCAGCAGGCGGTAGTCCCCGCTGGAATCCCTGAAGATGTAGAAATCGGGACTGCCGTCCAGACTTTCCCAGCCGCCTGCCAGACTGTCGGGAGAAAGTATCATCCTTTCGTTTCCCATGGCTTCTCAAATTGATTTTCCCATGCTTTCAGCCCGCTTGCGGCGCTCTTCCACTATCCGGATAATGCTTTCCACGTCCCCGGGCTTGTAATAAGTCTTGTGGCAGATCTGTGTATATGCCAGCGTGCCGTTGTCACGCAGGGTCTGCAGGGTTCTCGGGCTGACCTTCAGCAGCAGGCACACCTCCTGGTTGTCCAGCCATTTCTTCTCTTCCATGTCACCGTACAGCCGGCAAAGGGTGTCCAGCCGGTCCGCGAACGTCCGGAAGGCCGAGAGCATCGCCTCGAAGGTCCTTGCTTCAATGTTCACTATTTCCATAATTAATGTAATTTCAGGTTTGACATCTGTTTCATTCTCTTTTCGGATCCGGATTCCGTGCCGCAATTTAGTGAATTCCGGCGGAACATCCTGAATTTCAAGACAGGATGACTACCTTTGACACCATATGCGTACTTGTTTCATCCGCAAAGTAAATGATTGTTCCCGGATATGGTTCCGGCCCTTCATCAGATGTCATTATATGTCATCAGATGTCATTGGAATCTGATTTTAACATTCATTTGCTTTCAGTAAACAAGCGTTCAGATGTAATAGGCAAATTTAAAAACAGCATTTTTGGTAAAGTTGATTAATCACTTTTTGGTAAACTTTCGCATCACTTTTCAGTAAGCTAAGAAGTACTACGTTCAGATCCGTTCCCGGGGAATTTTGGAATTTCTGGTGCGTATATTTGTGAAGTCATCACCGTCAGACCGATCCAACAATATGAATAACACGGCAAACCCCGCCAATCGGACCCGTCCGTTTCACAGCACTTGTTATTATCGTTTTATTTGCTTCCGACAACCGGGCAAACGGGTAGACCGTGCCCACAGTATCAACCATCTAAAATCCATGTACAATGAAAAGTGAACCGACTGAAAAACCAAGAGGAAAGAAAACGGCGGCATCCGAAACCACAGACAGAAAGAACGGTCGTAGTCCTAGCCCCGGCCACGACGGGTGGTGGGAAAGACTCATGATGGAACCCGGTCCGGGGGAATCCACCGGTATGGATGCGGAACCGGTGATTCCATCCGGGACTGATGCGGAGGAGGTGTCCGGGGAGGCGGGAAGAAAGGACACCCCGCCGGAACCGGAAGACCCCGTGAGAAGAAGGACGAGCGGCAGGCAGCGCAGGGCCTCGCTGGAGGAGTACCGGGAAACATACCTCACCGTCCCGAAGATCAGGAACCGCAAGACGGTGTTCGTCAGTGAGGATGTGAGGGACGAACTGGACGCCGTCGTCCGCAGGCTCGGCGGGCGTGGCATGAGCGTTTCCGGACTGCTGGAGAACCTTGCCAGGGAGCATCTTGCCGCCTACCGTGGGGACATCGAGCAGTGGAGAAAAATCTGACAGCCTGTAACCGGGCGTGGAGTGTACCCGATGTATGCACCGTCCCCTGTGTACCCGCTTCAATGTGAAAAATGCGGGGGGATTTTTCTGTGGGGGGAGCAAGGGTATGTTTCCGGATTCCCGAAAACCCTTGCTCCCCGCTCCCGGCGGTTGCAGGGAGGGCAAATCCACTCCCGCCGGTCGCAGATTCTGGAATGAAAGAAGTACGGACGAAAAAGAAAAAACATATGACAAAGGATGTGAATGGGATGAAGAAAAAATGCGGCCGTCCGGCACTGGGCAGGACGCGGAAGCTGACCAAAGGCGTGACGGTGAAGTTCTCCCCTGTCAGCTACGAGGCTCTCAGGTTCAGGGCAGGGAAGTCCGGCCGGAGTCTGGCGGTCTATATCAGGGAGGCGGCACTGGCGGCCACCGTGACGGCAAGGCATACGCCTGAAGAGAACGCGCTGCTGCGCAGCCTGGCGGGAATGGCAAACAACCTGAACCGGCTGACAAAGCTCTCGCACCAGACAGGTTTTTACAGGACAAGGTTGCTGATAGAGGGGCTGCTGGAAAAGCTGAAGCGGATCATGGATGATTACAGACCTAAGGAAGGATAGCCTCATGATAGGGAAGATCAGGAAAGGCCGCTCGTTCGGCGGCTGCATACGCTACGTGACGCAGAAGGACGACGCGAAAATCATCGCCTCGGAAGGTGTGCTGCTGGGAACGGCAGAAGAGATGGCGCGAAGTTTCCGGTGGCAATGCCTGCTGAATCCGGACGTGACGAAACCGGTGGGGCACATCGCGCTCAGCTTCAAGCCGGAGGACACGCCGAGGCTGACCGACGCCTTTATGGCAAGTCTGGCGGAGGAATACCTGGAACTGATGGGGATACGGAACACGCAGTTCATCGTGGTGAGGCATCACGGGACGGACAACCCGCACTGCCACATCGTCTTCAACCGGGTGGACTTCGACGGGAAGGTGATTTCCGACAGCAACGATTTCAGGCGTAACGAGAGGGTGACAAAAATGCTCAAGGACAAGTATTCACTCACCTATTCCGAAGGCAAACAGTCCGTTAAAACGGAAAAGCTGCACGCTTCCGAGAGGGTGAAATACGAGATATACCGTGCGGTCAAGGAAGCTTTGAGGAGTGCAGATACATGGAAAGAATTTCAAAATAGGCTCTTAAAAATGGGCGTGGAAATGGAATTCAAGTACAAGGGAAACACTAATGACGTGCAGGGCATCCGCTTTATAAAGGACGGTCTGTCATTCAAGGGAAGTGAGATTGACCGCAGTTTCAGCTGGTCAAGGCTGGATGCGGCATTGGAGCATAACCATGTCACGTCCCTGGAAAATGACGTTTCCCGAAAGCAACCGTACCATGAACAAAGTCATGGTTCTGTTATTGATAACCTGGTCGAAGTCACCGGTACGGGTGGCGTGTTCATGCCGTCGGTGCCACCGACGGAGGACGAGAAAGAGGCGGAACGCCTGCGGAGAAAGAAGAAGCGCAGGAAAGGAAGGAGTTTGTAAACTAGTATGTATAACGAAAAAACTTTGAAAGATGAAACAGGAAAACTATCTGGAAGGCATCTACGGATGTCTTGAAAGGATCGAGAAGAAAGTGGAGGCGCTGCCCGTGGAAGGCATAAGCCCCGCAGTTGAAAACCGGACCAGTTCCCCGGAAGGGATTGCGGAACTGAAAATCCGTCTGGAACGCCTGCAATCCGCTGTGGAGAAAAACAGTTCGGAAATAGCAGCGGTACGTAGCCATACCGCCCGGTTGTCGGAAGGCAGGCCGTTGTCTGCCGAAACGTTTGCCGGGGAAATGGAAAAGACAAGGGACTGCCTGCAGCAGGACAGCCAGGCGGTAAAGGAAACGGTAAGACGGCTGGATGAGAGAATGGTCCTGTTAAAAAAGGAACCGGAGCACAAACTGGTAACCTACCGTCTGGAAAGCGCATCCAAGGCGGTGGTAACGACAGCTTCAGCACTGATCCTGGCACTGGTCGTTTCCGTCTGGACCAACTGCAACCAGTACCGCACGAACCGGCTTTTGAAGGATGCCGATTTGAAATACCGAGCCATCAGGATCTGCCTGCCGGGAGATGATCCCGACATCGCCTTCCTGGAGAAGCATTTCACCATCGAGCGGGACGAGGAAAAGATCCGGCGTGTGGAAAGGCTGGTGACCGCTTTTGAGGACTCGGTCAGGAACCGCATCCGTAACCATGAAATGGCGGCCTACAAGGACAGTCTGGCGCACCGGCTGTTCAAGGAGGCACAGGAAATCAGGAAGCAACTGGACAATCCTAATTCAAAATGACTGCACTATGGCAACAATCAAAACCAAATTCAGGTCCTCGTCCGTGGAAGGCAGGGAGGGGACGCTCTATTTCCAGGTCATCCACGAAAGGATGGCGCGCCAGATAAACACCGGTTACAGGCTGTTCCCTTCGGAATGGGACGGACGCACGTCGGAAATCATACTGCCGGTATCCGGTGATTCCAGAAGAAGCCTCCTGCTTGCGTTAAAGGAGCGGATGGAAAAAGACATCCGCCGTCTGGAAAGTATCATTGCCGGACTGGAACGTTCCGGCGGTACCTATCCCGCCGGCAGGGTTGTCGAACTTTTTCACAACCCGCCCCCTGAGGACAGCCATAATTTCATGGCCTTCGGAAAGAGGCTCGTGGAGGAACTGGAGCGTGTCGGCAAGAAGCGCACCGCCGAGAGGTACACCACCGTACTGAACAGCTTCACGCACTTTCGGGGCAGGGACGGCGACATCCCGCTGGAGGATATCGGCTCCACCCTCATGCTGGAATACGAGGCATGGCTGAAGGACAAGGGGATATGTCCGAACAGCACCTCCTATTACATGCGGAACCTGCGTGCCGTCTACAACCGTGCGGTGGACAGGGAACTGACGGTACAGCGCAGCCCTTTCAAGCATGTCTACACCGGAATAGACAAGACCGTAAAACGTGCTGTTCCATTGAAAGCGGTCCGCATGATACGTGACCTGGACCTGCGCCTTTCCCCGGGCATGGAATACGCCAGGGACATGTTCATGCTGAGCTTTTATACCCGGGGCATGTCGTTCGTCGACATCGCCTACCTGAAAAAGGCTGATCTGAAGGGCGGCGTGCTGACCTACCGCAGGCGGAAGACCGGCCGGTGTCTGTCCATTAAATGGGAGAAGCCCATGCAGGAGATCCTGGACAGGTATGGCCACAATGACAGCCCCTACCTTTTTCCGGTCATCAGGGATACGGCCAAGGATGCCGTGCGGCAGTACAGGAGCGCAGCGCATTTCATCAACGGAAAACTCAAGGAACTCGGGAAACGGCTCGGGCTCGGTATGCCGCTCACCATGTATGTAGCGCGCCATGCCTGGGCGAGTATTGCCAGAAGCAAGAATGTGCCGCTGGCAACCATCAGCGAGGCAATGGGACATGATTCGGAAAACACGACCAGAATCTACCTCGCCTCGCTGGACACTTCACAGGTGGACAAGGCAAACGACATCATACTCAAATCCTTATAACGGGAACGGATGCGGCACGCAGAATATCGGACAAAAGGCTGTGCCGTTCCTGCTTCTCTTTTTAAGAGAAATATTACACATTGCGAAGATAGGTAAAATATAGGAAAATATCCACTTGTATGATAAAAAACAGTTTTCTTCGAAAGAAAATGTTTCAAATTCCGGTTTAATTGTCAAACAAATCCTCGTCAGGTTTCATATATAGCATCTGATTATCAGAACTATCCCTTTCCGGTATTTCTCTTAAAAAGAAAAGTACCAGAAAAGATCCATGAACTGTCAATATAGCGGCAGGATACCGTTGGAGATATTCTTATTGACAATTTAAAACCGGATGTTTTTAAAAAAGGATTTTTGAAGGCGTTTTGTAATACAATAAAAATTGTTGAGCATATGGCTCGTTTTCTTGGCAAGAGAAATATTACAATGCGCAAAATTACGTAAAATATTGAAAAAACAATAGAAAACGGGTGATAAAATTAACCAAAACATTCATACAGAGTGTATTTGCTTAACATATGTTGGATAAGTACCATAATGCCGTTCCGTATTTCTATCTGTTCGTCAACCAGTTACGTGAAATATGATCCCCGGATATTTCTCTTGCCAAGAGAAGTAGCGGCAGAAGCCTCGGAAATGAGGTCTGTACACTTTGTCAAAAGTATGGGACTGATAGTGGATATTATGAATAAAGGAAATGTAATCCGTTGTAATACATACCAATATACGAATTGGCATGAACTAGGGGTATATCCTCACCTATAAAATAATCCCGGCAATATGGGTATGAGTTTTTCTACGGTGGAAGAAAAAAAGCAGGTCCGCTGGTTCGTCATGCGCGCCTACAAGAATGAGAAAATGGCGGAGGACAGGCTGAAGGACAAAGAATACGGTCTGGAATATTTCATTCCGAAACATTACGCCGTAAAGACCTATCACGGGATGAAGTCGACAAGGCTGGTGCCGGTCATACCGAGTCTGGTTTTCGTCCACGCCAGCCACTCGCAGATCACCGAATTCAAGAAACGGTACAACTTCCTGCAATTCGCCATGTGGAAAAAAAGCACGGGTATGGAATATATCACCGTGCCAGACGACCAGATGGACAGTTTCATCCAAATAGCTTCCCTGTATGAGAAGGATACGGCCTATTATAAGCCGGATGAAATCGACGTACGGAAAGGTACCCGTGTATGTATCCACGGCGGCAAGCTTGATGGAGTTAAGGGTGTGTTTATGCGGGTAAAAGGGAAACGCAACCGCCGGGTGGTCGTGATGCTTGAGGGGATTATGGGGATATCGGCTGAGGTTCATCCCGATTTGATTGAAGTCATTTCCTGATATGGAAAAGTCTGGAATCCTTATTCACGGTTTTACGCAAATAAAAAACAATATCTGAATATATGTATTTTTGGATTGTAAATTGTTCACTGGCATTTTTGCTTTGTGTTCTCTGTGCGGGTATCGTCATTCCCCAGATTCTGCTGATCGCTTTTCGCAAACAGCTGTTCGACCTTCCCGATGAACGGAAGATACATCATTGTGCGGTGCCACGATTGGGTGGTATCGCGTTCAAACCGGTCGTGTTTTTCACCATAGCTTTGTTGCTGGGAATCAATATGGCACTGGGGCATTCGGAAATGTTGTCTGAAATCGGAAACAATGTACGGCCTTTAGCTTTTGCTTTCTGCTCCATCATGGTACTGTATCTGGTCGGCATGGCCGATGACCTAATTGGTATCCGTTATCGTGCCAAGTTTGTCATCCAGATCCTGTGTGGCGTGATGCTTATCGCCGGTGGAATATATATCAATAACCTGCACGGCATCCTAGGTATTCATGCGGTTCCGTTATGGCTGGGGTATCCTTTGACCATTTTAATCGTGGTCTTCATCATCAATGCCATCAACCTGATCGACGGCATTGACGGGTTGGCTTCCGGGCTATGCAGTGTCGTCTGCCTGTTTTACGGTCTGACTTTTTTCATGCTCCACCAGCATGTCTATGCCATGCTGGCGTTCGCCACATTGGGAGTGTTGGTACCGTTCTTCTATTACAATGTTTTCGGGAACGCCGAGCACGGAAGGAAGATCTTCATGGGTGACACAGGTAGTTTGACCGTTGGCATGATGCTCTGTTTCCTCAGTCTCAAACTGACCATGTGCGGTCTAGACGATAATACAGGAAATGTACATCCGATGGTGCTGGCCTTCTCACCCTTGCTGGTTCCATGCTGCGATGTGGTCCGGGTCTACCTGCATCGGGTACGCAACGGGAAGAACCCGTTCCTGCCGGACAAGAACCACATCCACCATAAGCTGCTTGCTCTCGGAATAAAGCAGCGCAATGCCATGATTATCATTGTTTCCGTATCAACAATATTCATACTGCTCAATATTCTTCTGTCCCTTTATCTCAATGTGAACTGGATCGTGCTGGGCGATATCCTGATATGGACTCTTGCCAACATCAGGCTGACGAAATCTATCGGACAACTTCAATCGGAACAGAAAACCAACAAATAAAAATCAATGAAATATGAAAATCAGATACATTTTATTCTTATTGACCGTGGCTTTCCTGCTGGGATCATGTGCCACGCCGAAAGTCGCTTATTTCACGGACCTGAAACGGGGTACCGCAGAACAAGTCTTGAACCCGCTGGAAATCCGGGTGCGTCCCGAAGACAAGATCTCAATACTGGTCAACAGCAAGGACCCCTTGTTGATGAACCTTTTCAACCTTCCGATCATATCCAGACAGATCGGTACGACATCGGGAACATCCAATAGCCAGGGGATATCAGGATATACGATCAACAAGGATGGAGATATCGATTTTCCAGTGTTGGGGCATATCCATGTGGCGGGAATGACACGCGAGGAAATCGCCTCGTATATAAAAGAGGAACTGGTTTCGAAGAATCTCGTGAAAGACCCTGTCGTTACAGTTGAGTTCATGAACCTGACCGTTTCCGTGTTGGGTGAGGTTGCTAGCCCCGGACGCTTCAATATTGATAAGGACAAGCTGACGCTTTTGGATGCTTTAAGCATGGCCGGAGACCTTACCGTCTACGGGAAACGGGAGAATGTGCTGGTACAACGGGAGGAAAACGGTAAACAGACCTTGTATCAGGTTAACCTGAATTCAGGATACGACCTTTATGCCTCTCCCGTGTATTATTTACAGCAGAACGATATAGTTTATGTGGAACCTAACTCAATGAAAGCACGGCAGGCGACTGTCAACGGCAATAACGTCCGTTCTGCTTCTTTCTGGATGTCGTTGGCCTCGCTGCTGACTACCATTACCGTGTTAATTGTGAAATAAATATAAAATCAGATATGGCCATAAATCAAAAGAATATAAAACCGGGACAGCAGGATGATTTCCTGCGGATACAGGATCTGTTGTATCTGTGTCTCGCAAGGTGGAAGTGGTTCGTCTTGTCTTTAGTGGCAACGATCGGTGTCGCTACCGTCTATCTGTTGCGTACTCCTGCTGTATATACACGCACCGCTTCGGTATTGATCAAGGAGGATTCCAAAGGCAAGTCGGTTTCCTCGGATTTGGAATCCTTCTCGGAGTTCGGGTTGTTCCAATCCGGTACAAATGTGAATAATGAGCTCATCACCTTTCAGTCACCGGCTTTAATGACCGAGGTAGTTAAACGGTTGCGTTTGGATATGAATTACTTCGTTCCGGGAAAATTCCACCGTCAGGTGGCCTATGGGCTGACATTACCAGTGGATGTAACGATAAATGACTTGCCTGAAAATGAATCAGCCGGTTTTACGTTGGAAGTGCAGCCGGACGGCACATTATTCCTGTCTGACTTTATACGTAACGGGACGGATCTTGACGAAAAGGATATAAAGGGAAGCTTGTTCGACTCCATTCCTACACCATTGGGAAAAATCATTATCAATACAACACCCAATTACGTGAAAGGCAAGGCATATACATTATATGTAGGCAAATCCAATTTGTATAACGCTGTAAACTCCTGCTCATCCAATCTGTCCGTTTCATTGAATAACGAGAAAGCGTCGGTTATAGACTTGTCATTCAAGGATAACTCCACACAGCGGGCTGAAGATGTATTGAGCATGTTGATTTCCGTTTATAACGAGAACTGGGTGAAGGATAAGAACCAGATCGCTGTCAGTACCTCAATGTTCATCAATGAGCGTCTGGGCGTAATCGAACAGGAGTTGGGGAACGTGGACGAGGATATTTCCTCCTACAAGTCAGAACACCTGTTACCCGACGTGCAGGCGGCATCGAGCATGTACATGGCCCAAAGCAGTGCGACCAACGCACAGATCCTGGCCTTGAACAACCAGCTTTACATGACCCGTTACATCCGGAACTATTTAGCCAACGATGCCAACCGTACCCAACTGCTTCCGGCCAATTCCGGTATAGAGAGTGCCAACATCGAATCGCAGATTGCCGAATACAACAAACAACTGTTGCAGCGTAACAGCCTGGTTGCGAACAGCAGCGCAGAAAATCCGCTGGTCATGGATATGGATCAGGCTCTGGCATCCATGCGTGGGGCGATAATCAGGTCTATCGACAATCAGATAGTAACCTTGAATTCGCAGATAAAAAGTTTGCGGCAGACGGAGCAACAGACAACATCACGTATAGCGGCCAACCCTACACAGGCCAAATACCTGCTTTCGGTGGAACGCCAGCAGAAGGTAAAGGAGGCTCTTTATTTGTTCTTACTGCAAAAACGTGAAGAAAATGAACTCTCGCAGGCATTCACGGCTTACAATACCCGCATTGTCACCCCGCCGCACGGTAGCATGTTGCCGACATCTCCTGTACGCAAAAACATCTTTATGGCCGCGTTTGCTCTGGGGCTGCTCATTCCGATAGTCATTATCTTCATGCGCGAGAATATGAATACCCGTGTACGGGGAAGGAAAGACCTGGAGAGTGTGACCGTGCCGTTCATCGGTGAAATTCCGCTGTTTACAAGAAAGAAGAAAAGAATATTCGGGAAAAAGCCGCAGGAAGTCAAGACCGTTGTCGTCAAGGAGGGCAGCCGTGACATCATCAACGAGGCGTTCCGTGTATTGCGTACCAATCTGGAGTTTATGACCGGCAAGGACAAGACATCGAATGTCATCATCATGACCTCGTTCAATCCGGGCAGTGGCAAATCGTTCCTGACCATGAACATCGCCGTGAGCTTTGCCATCAAAGGGAAGAAAGTGTTGGTAATCGACGGTGACCTGCGCCACGGATCTGCGTCATCCTATATCGACTCTCCTGCCAAGGGATTGAGCGACTATCTGGGAGGTCGTATCGACAATCTGGATGAGATTATCGTACCCGATCCTAGGCATAAATCTATGGATATACTACCCGTGGGAACGATTCCTCCCAACCCAACGGAACTATTGTTCGACGAACGCCTGAAGCAGGTGATAGATACCGTAAGGGGGCAATACGACTATGTGCTGATCGACTGTCCGCCCATCGAATTAGTGGCAGACACGCAGATTATCGAGAAGCTGGCAGACCGTACCATTTTCGTAGTTCGTGCAGGATTACTTGAACGGAGTATGCTTGCTGAATTGGAGAAGATCTACGGGGAGAAAAAATACAAGAACATGTCCCTGATCCTGAATGGAACCGAGGGAAGCGGTGGCCGCTACGGATACCGTTACGGCTATCGGTATGGTTACCACTACGGCTACGGCTCGGGATACCACTACGGCTCCGATGAGAAACGTGTTGGTGTTGGGTGATAAACAGTTGGTTGTCAAATAATTATCAAATAAGTATTTCAAATAAAATCTTCATATCATTGTGTGGCCTTTCAGAAAACGCATCCCGCTGAAAGATAGCGGCATATTCGAGGGTTTTACCGACTGGCACTCGCACATCCTGCCGGGTGTGGACGACGGGGTGCGGACTGTGGAAGAAGCGTTGGAAATACTGCGCCTGTATGAAGAGTTGGGCATAAAATCCATATGGCTTACACCGCATATCATGGAAGATATGCCCAACACCACAACGCATCTCAGGGAGCGTTACGCTGAACTTCAAGCCGCCTATAGCGGACGGATAAAACTACATCTTGCCTCCGAGAATATGCTCGACAACCTCTTCGAGGAACGGTTGGAAAAGAACGACCTGCTGCCTTTGGGTGAGAGCGGCGACCGTCTGCTGGTGGAAACCTCTTACTTCAGCCCTCCAATGGGATTAAACAACATTCTGCTCCGCATCAAGGCCAAAGGCTACTATCCCATTCTCGCTCATCCGGAGCGGTATGTTTATATGGGTGAATCGGATTATCGACAATTAAAAGGCATAGGGGTGAAGTTTCAACTCAATCTCTTTTCTTTAGTCGGTGCATACGGCGTGGAAACAAAAAAGAAAGCCGAATGGTTGTTGAAAAACGATTTTTATAATTTAATGGGTAGCGATATACATCGCCTTGCTCTTTACGAAGAAATGATAAGAAAGAAAATGCAAAAAAATATCTTGGAACGATTGAAAGACCTTTCTAAATAATAGAATATATGAAAACTTATAAGATTGCAGTAGCTGGAACAGGCTATGTCGGATTAAGTATTGCTACGCTATTAAGCCAGCATCATCATGTAACGGCGGTAGATGTCATTCCGGAGAAGGTAGCCCTTATCAACCAGAGAAAATCACCTATACAGGATGACTATATAGAGAAATACTTGGCTGAAAAGGAATTATACCTGACAGCTACCCTTGATGGTAAAACAGCCTATCAAGATGCAGACTTTGTGGTAATAGCCGCTCCGACCAATTACGACCCAGTGAAAAACTATTTTGATACCAGCCATGTGGAAGAAGTCATAGAACTGGTGAAAAGCGTGAATCCTCGTGCCATTATGGTTATCAAAAGTACAATCCCGGTTGGCTATACCGAGAATATACGCAAGAAACTGGATACGGAAAATGTGATATTCTCACCGGAGTTCCTGCGCGAAAGCAAGGCTTTGTATGACAATCTGTATCCCAGCCGTATCATTGTCGGTCGACCGGAAGGAGATAAACGCTTGGACGAAGCAGCCCATACTTTTGCTGCTTTGTTACAAGAAGGCGCAATCAAAGAAAATATAGACACCCTTTTCATGGGACTTACCGAAGCGGAAGCGGTAAAGCTGTTTGCCAATACTTATTTGGCCTTGCGTGTAAGTTATTTCAATGAACTGGATACATACGCCGAGATAAAAGGGCTGGATACGCAGGCCATCATCAACGGGGTAAGCCTTGACCCACGAATCGGTACTCATTACAACAACCCGTCATTCGGTTATGGAGGTTATTGCCTTCCCAAAGACACCAAACAACTACTTGCCAATTATGCAGATGTACCAGAGAACCTGATACAAGCCATTGTAGAGAGCAACCGTACCCGCAAGGATTTCATTGCTGACCGTGTGTTACATATGGCAGGTTACTATGACTACTATAACCGTGGAGATTTTAATCCTAATGACGAGAAACGATGCGTTATTGGAGTCTATCGCCTAACGATGAAGTCCAACAGTGACAATTTTCGACAAAGCAGCATTCAGGGAGTAATGAAACGTATTAAGGCAAAAGGAGCAGAAGTCATTATTTATGAACCCACGCTGGAGGACGGTAGTACTTTCTTTGGAAGTAAAGTCGTGAATGATATTGAACTATTTAAATCAAAATCTCAGGTTATTATAGCCAATAGATACGATGATTGTTTGAATAGTGCAAAAAAGAAAGTATATACAAGAGATATTTTTAGCAGGGATTGATAAGTTTTGATGTGTGGGATGAAAAACTTTTAGCATGAGCGACATTTCCGTTTTAAAAAAAGAAGGACTCAAAGGTAGTGCTTGGAATTTCTTGAATATGGCTGTCAACCAAACGAGAAACTTTATTGTTTCATTGGTTCTCGCCAGATTACTAATGCCTTCTGATTTCGGTTTGATTAGTATGGCGTTGGTCTTAAATACCATACTTGACTCTATCGTTGATTTTGGATTAGGGAATGCAGTTATACGCAAAGAGAAAATTACGGAAACGGAATTATCCACAGTCTTTTGGATTAATATTCTGTTAGGAGGATTTTGTACATTGACTGTTTTTCTTTCAGCCCCTCTCTTTGAGTACTTTTTTGAAATGCCACAATTAGGTAATATTGTAAGAATTACTTCCTTTTCTTTCCTTATCAGTTCATTTGGAACTTTACAAACAGCCCTTTTTCAGAAAAAGTTAAACTTTAAAGCCCCCTTTATTGCAAAACTAATTTCTGGCCTTATTTCAGGAATTGGAGGTATAATATTGGCCTTATTAGATTTTGGCGTATGGGCATTAGTTTTTTCAAATACCGCAGGTTGGCTTTTTAATTCGACCATACTATGGATAATCTCTTCTTGGCATCCCAAAATGCTTTTTCAACCTTCTCAAGTCAAAGAACTTTGGAATTTTGGATGGAAAATGACATTGACCACTATTATAAATAGAGTATTTAGACAATTAGACACATTTATCATTGGTAAATTATACAGTGCGGCCTCTTTGGGTCTATTCAATCGGGCTAAGTCTTTAAATAATTTGGTTATAGAATGTTCTTTTTCTGCTATCCGGAGTACAATGTTACCAACATTCAGCAAACTTCAAAATGATGTGGAATTGTTACGTAATAGCATTATAAAGCTCATTCATGTGATTTCATTCCTGACCTTTTTATTTGCAGGTCTTATGTATATGTGCGCTGACGATTTAATTATAATACTTTATGGAAATAAATGGGAAGGAGCAATTGAGATATTTAAGATTTTAGGCTTGTTTTCTATTACAATTTGCCTCCCTGTAGTCTATGATGCTATTATTTCAGTAGTAAATCGTATGAGTTTATATTTATGGATAGGAATTATTCGGAATATGATTTTATTAATAGCCATACCCTTTGGGATTATTTATGGTTTTCATGCTTATATATGGAGTGTATCAATTGCATCAGGAATTAATTTAATTCCTTACTTTTTTGCAGCAAACACCTGCATACAATTACCTGTAGCATCACAAATATACACTATTGTACGATATGTGGCACCTTTCATTTTTGCTATATTACTATGGCAGATTATAGACTATTCAAGTAGGAATCATTTTATTGACATTTTTTTGAAATCCATTTATTTTTTATGCACATATGTAGGATATAATATGTGGGCGAAAAACAATGGATATGTAATCTGCCAAACTTTAATCAAAAACACAGTGGCTAAAAATAAGAAATGATGAATCTACTTTGCAAAATTTATCGCAAACTTGTGGAAACTCATTGGTCCTATAGAAAAAAACATTCACAAGTAAGAATACAAACAGGAGGAATTTTCCGGGTCGGAAAAAATGTAAGGATTCAAAAGAGTACCATTTATGTAGACAGTACTTCTGAATTAATTTTAGATAGTCATGTTCAATTAATTGGCGTAAAAATTTTTGTAACAAAAGGATCGCATGTTCATATCAGTGAGTATTCTTGCCTAAGTCAGGGAAATAATATTGCATGTCCATTGTACACAATTAGCCAAGGGAAACTAATAGTGGATCATCATGTTTATTTACGACTTCAAAGACTGTGGATCCGTTTTGGGGGATTTATTCACATCGGACAATATACAAATATAAATAACGGCAGTGAAATCCGTTCCGATGAGCGAGTAGAAATAGGTAGTTATTGTATGCTTTCTTATAATCTTAGGATTTGGGATACAAATACACACTGCATCTATCCTTCTGAAAAAAGAAGAAAATTAACACGTGAGAAGTTCCCAAATTTTGGCGCTGAATATGAAAAGCCCAAAACAGCACCTGTTATAATAGGTGATGATGTTTGGATTGGTGAAAAATCATCCATATTGAAAGGTACATCACTCGGTAACAATGTGATAGTCGGATACAATACAACATTAGTGGGGAAACATATTCCAACGAATAAAACAGTAGTACAAAAAATAGAATTATCTATCATATAAATTATTACATGTCACCAAAAGTTTCAATACTTATTCCCTGTTACAATTCAGAGCGATTTGTTGCAGAAACTCTTGATAGTTGTCTCGCTCAAACTTATCGCAACATCGAAATAATTGTCGTTGATGATGGCTCAACCGACAACTCATTTGCAATCGCAAAAAGTTTTGAATCCAATATCATTAAAGTGTATCGACAAGATAATTCCGGTGCTTGTGCTGCACGTAATTATGCTTTCCGTAAAAGTTCCGGTGAGTATATCGTTTATTTAGATGCTGATGATATTATTAATCCTTCCTTTGTAGAGGAACATATCATACGCCTATGCGATGCAAATGAAAGATGTATAAGTTTTGGGAAATGGGATAAATTTAGATCTTCTATAGCAGAAACGACATTCCCATCTCGGCATTTTTATAAAGACTATATAGACCCTTTCCAACTTTTGATTGATTTATGGGAGACAGGTAGTATGTTACAAACATCATGCTACATGGTATCCCGACAGCTTGTCTACGAATCAGGAGGTTGGAAAGAAAATCTACTCATGAACCAAGATGGTGATTTTTTTTCGCGCATATTAATGATAGCCTCAAAAGCATATTTTATATCCAATGCTAAAGTTTATTATCGTATAGGCGAATACTCCACAGTAAGCAAAGCAAACAGTGAGAATAAATTAGTGTCATTACTTGATAGCTATATCAGTTATAAAGAAAACGCACTCATTCATAAAGATAATTTACGAGTACGTAAAGCATTGAGTTATAACTTCACGTATTTTATTTATCTATATGGCAACAAATATCCAGCCCTATATAAGAAAGCGAAAGACCAAGTGGAGAACTTAGGGGTTGGATTTCAATTGAGGAAAAAATCGCCCCGGATAAGGTTCGTAAGCAAAATTTTAGGTTTTGAAAATTTAATGGCTATACGAAGGATTATATCAAAAGAGTAAATTATGCAACAACTAAGTCAGCGGAAAATAAGCATTATCGTTCCTGTCTATAATTCAGAGAAACATCTTTGCAAAATGATAGAATCAATTATCGAACAAGAATATTCCCACTGGGAGTTGATACTTGTGGATGACGGTTCTACCGACAGAAGTGGAGATGTCTGTGATGAATATGCACAGAAAGATACTAGAATCAAAGTATATCATCAAAAAAACGGCGGAGTATCTGTAGCTCGCAACAAGGCATTAGACAAAATTTCAGGCGACTATGTTACATTTATTGATTCCGATGATTGGGTAGAACCTAGCTATCTTTTACGCTTTATGGAATTTCCATATGCAGATGACCAAATAGTCTTTCAAGGGTATTTCATGGACTATGTAGGAGCAGTAGCGAAGGAGTCAACAAAGGAAATCCCTAAACAAGGCCGAATTTTACACTTAGGGGCTATTTTGGGAAAAATGTTTGCTACACCAATCATTAAGTTGCATAATATTCGATTTGATGAGCGGTTACGTTTGCACGAAGACCATGTATTTTATTATGAATGCTTGAAATATGCAAGGCAGTTTGATTTTTCCTCATATGCGGGTTATCACTATATGCATTATGGAGAACAATCCCTTTCTCGAAGATTACAGTCAACTGATGCCTATTTTCTTGCATCAGAATTATTATTGGACTATTACCAATATGACATCACAGTTTCAGATAACGAATATAAACGCTTCTGTATTCAAAAATTTGGTCTAAACCAAATGGTAATGGGTGTGTTTTCACTCTATTTTTCATCGTTCACTAAAAAACATCGTTTAGATGTATTACGAATGATAAAAAAACATGTCGAAATATTCAAACAATTTTACGTTCCTAATTCTTTAAATGGAAAATTGTTTTTATTCTGCTATTTACATTTCACACCTGCCATTCAAGATGCAATATTTAAAATAGCCACCGCATTGTTAGGCAGAAAGTTTAAAACTCGACTGAATCTAAAATAATCTTTTTACATACAGAAATGACTACAAATACATTAAAGTTTTTTACTTTACTTCGGTTTCCACTAATGGTGGGTGTGGTGATGATTCATTGCGACATATCCGACCAGCTTGTGCCTGAGTTACGTGGGCAATGGGCACAAGATGTAATGTATTTCTTTAGCAATATAATAGGTCGATTTAGTGTACCAATGTTTTTTTTAATTTCAGGATTTTTATTCTATCGGAATGGAACACTAACACACAATGAGTATGCATCTAAATTACATCATCGACTATACACACTTCTTATACCCTATCTTTTATGGAATCTGATAGCCTTTTTATTTTTCATAGCGAAGCATTACCCCCCCCTATGTCCCGTTTTTCAAGGAATCACGGAAATTCCAATTTCGTTTGAAAATTTTCTAAAATCATTTTGGGAATTTCGATTTGAAGGATTAGGAGAATCTAAATCCATGCCTATAGATTTCCCCTTGTGGTATGTAAGAGATTTGATGATTGTAGTACTTTGTTCACCTCTATTATACAGGCTCATTAAGTGTGGCAGATTATTAGTAGGATTAATCGGGGGTATTTGGCTGAGCTTTAACCCTGAGTTTTGTGGCATAGATATGACTGGATTTTTCTTTTTCACATTAGGCGGTTATTTTTCTATGAACAAGGTTGATTTAGCTGATATTTTTAAATCAAGAAAAGCAAAAATATCAACTATGTTTCTTTTTGTCATTGTAATTATAGCAGATATGATTACCCGTGGGGAAACTTATCATTATTTGCTACATAATATCACCATTTTAACAGGCATGATTGTAATGTTTATATGTGCTGATTTAATCCTAAGACTAAGCATCGGAAAATCTACGATTTTAATAGAACATTTCGCTTCGACAACATTTTTTGTATATGCCTTGCATGGCCTGTTTGTAGCACCTTTGAGAAAGGGACTTTGTCTCGCTTTACAACCGACATCAAATACCGTAGCTGTTATGACTTATATGCTAAGTATATTAACAACCATTATATTGAGTCTTATTACTTATTACGTGTTAAAAAAATTATGCCCACAATTCTGTAGTTTACTCAATGGTGGAAGATAAATGAAACTTGTAAGATAACCCCCAAATAGAAACAAAAATGAAAATCGCAATATCTGGAGATTGCTTGAGTGTTTTTACTAGTGCATATCCTGTCAGAGGTATGCTGCTTGAACTAATAAAACAACGTCAAGATGATTTATTTATCATATTTTATACTCAAAGGCCAAGACCTAAAATGTTAAAGTCTTTTTTTGAGCAATTACATGCACTCCCAAATGTAAAAACACGCTATTTTAAATGGAATAGATATGTCGTAGGTTTACAGCGTTTCCTTACTCTATCAAACTATTTTCCAATAGATAACAGTTACGATATTTTTATAAATCCAAGCTATTTGGAATATGTCCGAGCGTTCAAAGGTGTACAAATAGCCAATATAACAGATTTGTCCATACTCCATTCCCAAGCATCTATTCCACATGCAAAAATATGGAAGTTACAAAACAAATTTGCAAAATCTTTCTATTTCAGATTGAAAGATTTGAATGTGGTTTCTATATCTGAATACACGAAGCAGGATATTCATAGATATTTCAAGAGAGTAAATACCCGTATCAATGTAATTTATAATGGTATTGATGATTTTTGGTTTGACAATCACTATATCGAAAACAGTCTTACCAATCAATACCAGAATCGAGCCTATTTTATTTGGTGGGGATTCATGTCCCGCAGAAAAAATTTGATCAATATGTTATTAGCGTATGAGGAATTGGTGAAAGAGAAATGTGAGGTTCCAGATATGCTTATCATCGGAAATATAGCGGAGCATCTTAAAAAAGAGATAACTCCCCTAATGGAACGAAATGCCAAGATTATCCATTTGCCTTTCCAGGAAGAATATGTGCTCAAAACATTAGTAAAAAACAGTAAAGGACTTATATTTCCCTCTTTTTACGAAGGATTTGGATTACCTGTCATTGAAGCATACTCACAAGGTGTTCCTGTCGCTTGTTCTAATGTAACTTCCTTGCCCGAAATTGCAAATGGCTTCAGCTTTCTATTTGACCCGAATAATCGAATAGAAATCAAAGAGGCTTTTCTTCATCTATTGAATTTTAACAAAGAAAGCAATTCACCTTTGTTGATCCAGTATGCCCGGCAATTTACATATAAGAAAGCCGCAGAAGCCTATAATAAATTGATAAATAAAATGGTATGATTTGGGAAATTATACGTTATGGAATATTTGCCTTGTTTTTATGTCTGACATGCTTCTTTGTATATAGGCAGAAACATGAGTATCTTTTATGGTTGTATTTCTTTACATTTCCATTTCAAAACTGTGCCTTTTATCTTATAACTACATGGAATCCGTACAAGGTCGTTGCCATAGGTATGCTTTTTTGCATACTGTTTCACCCAGCAAACAGTCGGACTTCGGATGTACTTAAAAGGATTGTTGCATACTTTTTTATCATGCTATTACTTAGTAATCTGTTTTCGTTACTCATGCCTCCTGAAAATGTTGGAACACGCACTTTGATTCGCCTATTGGTTCAAGATGCCACTTACATATTAGGAGTCGTTCCATTATTATTCATGAACCGGCTTCCAAGAGATTTTGATCAAAGGGTCATAAAGTGGTACACGTATGCCATCTGTACACTGATAGGAATAGGGTTTGTACATTATTTCTTTCTTAAAGCAGGCATTCCATTTGCTCCCATCATTCGCGATGTAGGTACGTCCAATGCTGTTGCAGCCACTTTTTTTGGAGGTGATACAGTCTTTCGCATATATGGCCTTTGTGGAGAACCTAAGAATATGGCTTTCGCATTAACTCCATTTGTACTTTTTCTAATAACAAATTTCCTCTACAAAAAGAAATTGGATCTGAAAGCGGCAACTATATTGGCTTTGGGATTATTTATTTTATTAAACACGTTTTCTTCTGCCGCTTTTATTGAATTTGCGATTGGACTAATTGGTGTAGTGATTTTAATATTATCAAGAACTAATAAGTTAGTTGCAATACTGACTATCAGTACCGTATTAGTGATAGGCTCTTTCGGACTATTCCTTTCAGAAATTCAAAAAACGCAACCAACTAATGCTAAAACCGAAATCTCTTTTATTAATTCTTTTTATGAACGCTCTTTTGGACGTGCCCAAAATGAAATCGAGGATGGACGGTCAGAGGTTTTAATAACAAAAGATTTTATAGAATCCAATAATCCTATTTACTATTTATTCGGATATGGGCCGGGACAATATTCTTTCCATAGCAAAAATCTAACATTCAGTGGCGGATATATTCCAGTTCAATCGGGATTGGTCCTGAACTTAGTGGATTTTGGCCTCATTGGATATTTGTTTTTCTTTTATTTGCTATATCAAGTATATACTTTATATAAGAAATCCAAATCCAATGATATATCATTCTATTTTATAGTCATAGGCTGCTGCACAATGATTGGAAATTTCATGTATTCAATGATGGGAGGAAGTATCCTGATAGGTATGCTTCCTTTTATAGGCATTGCATTTCAATCATACCATTATAATACAGAATATGAGGACTAAGTTGATCCTTTAGATATGCTTGTTTCATCGCCTTTTAAGAAAGATCTATTCTTTCTCTATCTCTGTAAACTCCAAGGTTCACTACTTGCCTCCTTTGTATTCTTTTGCCATTCGCAGTTAGATTAATATTTTTTCTCTCTTAAGCATATGATGAAAATACTTCATTCAGGAACTCTTGATATAAAATACGGAGGGCCAGCATTAAGCACATATCTGACCATAAAAGGATTACACGCTAATCAGGTAAATGCAGAAATGCTTATGGCCCCTCTAACCAACAAGAAAGATTTAATAGCCAATGATGTGAAGATACATTATACTTCACCTACTTTGGAAACTCGCTTTGGATACATTCCATATCTAAAGACCTCATTGGAAAATATGCCCTTATATGATTTATACCATATACAAGGGCTATGGTTATATCTTGGACACGGAGTTGCAAATTTTGCCCGAAAAAAGAAAAAGCCTTATGTCATTACATTAAGGGGGATGCTTTATCCGCAGGCCTTAGCGCACTCTAAACAGATAAAACAACTGTCTTTGTTGTTGTATCAACGGGAAGATTTACAAAAAGCAGCCTGCATACAAGCTACTTGTCTTGAAGAAATGCACCATTACCGTAATATGGGTTTCACTAACCCTGTAGCAGTTTTACCCAATCCAATAGAAACAGACGGAATTATTGAACGCCCTATTGTCCAAAGTGATAAAATAAGAATCGGGTATTTAGGACGAGTACATCCACGCAAACGTATTGAAAGATTGATTTACGCATTCAGCATATTACGAAAAGAGATGCAAGATACCGAATTACTTATCATTGGTGCTGATGATGAACAATATGAGCAATTCTTGAAAGATGAAGTCAAAAGACTTAAATTGACAAATGTCCGCTTTACAGGTTTTTTGGCGGGTGTAGAAAAAGACAACGCAATAAGTTCATTAACTTATTTGGCAGTACCAAGCGACTTTGAAAATTTTGGAAATATTGTCACAGAGGCTTTAGTGAGAGGAATACCAGTCATTGCTTCCAAAGGTATGCCATGGCAAGAACTGGAAAAATACCATTGTGGTTGGTGGATTAGTAATGACCAAGAAACTATAAACCAAACATTACTCAAGGCTATCCAAACGCCACCTAATGAACGTCTACAAATGGGCCTCAATGGTAAAAGAATGATTCAAGAAAATTATTCTGTAACTGTACTCGGAGATAAAATGAGCCAATTATATCAATATATTCTCCATATATCAGAAAAACCCAATTTTGTGTATGAATACTGATTTATCCCACTATGATAATTCTTGGTATAATCCGGGAAAAGGAGGATTCATACGAATTGTCTGGTATTTTATAAACGTCCTGTTTTTTATAAACCCTCTGAATCCATTTTCCTGCATAAAAGTAAGACTGTTGCGATTATTTGGTGCGAAAATCGGAAAAGGAGTAGTTATTAAGCCTAAAGTAAACATAAAATACCCGTGGAGATTGGAAGTCGGGAACTACACATGGATCGGTGAAAACGCGTGGATAGACAATTTGGCAAATGTAAAAATTGGAAATAATGTTTGCATAAGTCAAGGAGCTATGTTACTTTGCGGAAATCACAATTACAAGAAAACTACTTTTGATTTAATCATTGGAAATATCACATTGGAAAACGGCACTTGGATTGGGGCACACTCCATTGTTTGTCCTGGTGTTACTTTGCACTCGCATTCTGTCTTAGGAGTGGCTTCGGTTGCCAATCACGACATGGAATCTTATTCTATTTATCAAGGAAATCCTGCTAAAAAAATCAGAATAAGAACGGTTTTTTAAATCAATATATATCCTTTATGAAAATCAGCATTATAACTGCTACATTCAATAGCAGTTCCACCCTCCGTAACACCATTGAAAGTGTTTTAGGACAAACTTATATGGATTTTGAGCATCTGATAATTGACGGAGGATCAAACGACAACACGATTGACATAGTACGAGAGTATGAGCCAATCTATAAAGGAAGGTTACGATGGATTAGTGAACATGATCGTGGCATCTATGACGCTATGAACAAAGGTATTGCAATGGCTACAGGTGACATTGTGGGCATACTTAATAGTGATGACTTTTACACTTCTTCTGATGTTTTGGCAATGGTAGCAAGAGCAATGTCTGATACAAATTTAGATGCCGTATTTGGAGATGTTCATTATGTGAACGATTGTGATTTGAATAAATGCGTCCGTTATTACACATCCCGGCCATTCCATCGAAGTTGGATGCGGTTTGGTTTCATGCCGGCACATCCGTCTTTCTACTGCCGACGTTCAATATATGAGGAATTTGGAACTTTCGACTTATCGTATAAAGTCGCTGCCGATTTTGAAAATCTGTTGCGCCTGATATTCATACACCACATCCGCACCCGCTATATAGCCAAAGATTTTGTAACTATGCGTATAGGAGGTGCATCTTCTTCTGGCTTTCATAGCCATAGGCAAATCATGCGTGATCATTTAAGAGCCTTGAAGCAAAATAGGGTGTTTTCTAATCCTCTATTCCTGTGTATGCGTTATCCTTACAAGGTGTGTGAAATCGTTGTAACGAAAATAAATAACATATTTCGATATAATTTAAAATGAAAGCTCTTATTACAGGCATCACCGGCCAGGATGGTTCCTTCTTGGCCGAGTTTCTTTTAGCAAAAGGTTATGACGTGCACGGCACGATACGGCGTTCGTCGGTAGACTTCCGTGAGCGTATCGCCCATTTGGAAGGACATCCCAATTTTCACCTGCATTATGCAGACTTAGGCGACTCCATGAGTATTCTGCAAGTAGTGAAAAAAGTAAGACCGAATGAAATCTATAATCTGGCCGCACAAAGCCATGTGCAGGTGTCGTTTGACTCACCGGAATTTACAGCGGATGTGGATGCGACTGGTGTATTGCGTATCTTGGAAGCTGTGCGCCAATGCGACCTGACTGATACTTGCCGAATTTATCAGGCTTCAACGTCAGAACTTTACGGCAAGGTGGAGGAAGTCCCTCAAAATGAGAACACCCCCTTCCACCCTTATAGCCCGTATGCCGTGGCCAAGCTCTATGGTTACTGGATTGTGAAAGAATATCGGGAGGCTTACAATATGTTTTGTTGTTCGGGCATCCTGTTCAACCATGAGAGCGAACGCCGTGGAGAGACTTTCGTCACCCGGAAAATCACCCTCGCTGCCGCACGTATCGCGCAAGGCAAGCAAGAGAAATTGTATTTGGGAAACCTCTCTTCATTGCGCGACTGGGGATATGCCAAAGACTATGTAGAGTGCATGTGGCTGATTCTTCAAAACGAAAAGCCGGAGGACTTCGTGATAGCTACCGGTGAGCAGCATTCCGTGCGCGAGTTCTGTCAATTGGCTTTCCGGCATGCCGGAATAGAACTGCGTTTTGAAGGAGAGGGAGAGAACGAAAAAGGCATAGATACGAAAACCGGCAAGGTGCTGGTAGAAGTGTCTCCCGACTTTTACCGTCCAACCGATGTAGTGAATTTATGGGGGAATCCGGCAAAAGCTAAACGAGAATTGGGGTGGAATCCGCAAAAGACTACTTTCGAGCAACTTGTTAAAATCATGGTAGATGCGGACATGGCCAAGGTGGCCGTGGAGCGTGCCGGAGAACATGTACGCACCAACTTGGAAGAATATCTGGAGAAAGGAATCGTAAAATGATGGAAAAGAACGCAAAAATCTATGTGGCAGGCCACCGGGGAATGGTCGGCTCTGCCATTGTACGTGAACTGGAACTTCAGGAATACACGAACATCATCACCCGGACGCACAAGGAACTTGACCTGACACGCCAAGAAGCAGTAGAGCGTTTCTTTGCTGAGGAAAAGCCAGAATATGTGTTTCTTGCCGCGGCCAAGGTGGGAGGTATCATAGCCAACCAATCTGCATTGGCGGACTTCATGTATGAGAACATGATTCTGGAAATGAACGTCATTCATGCAGCTTGGAAAAACGGTTGCAAAAAGTTGGAATTTCTCGGTTCGTCATGTATCTACCCCCGTATGGCTCCGCAGCCCATGACGGAAAGTTGTCTGCTGACAAGCGAACTGGAAAAGACCAACGAGGCATACGCACTAGCCAAAATATCCGGCCTGAAATATTGTGAGTTCTTGAACCGTCAATATGATACGGACTACATCAGTGTAATGCCCACTAACCTTTACGGGCCTAACGACAACTATCATCCCGAACATAGTCATGTATTACCGGCCTTGATCCGCCGTTTCCATGAGGCTAAAGAACAGAGGCTTCCCTATGTGATCTGTTGGGGTGATGGCAGTCCACTTCGTGAGTTTCTGTATGTGGACGACCTTGCCAACTTGTGCGTGTTCTTGATGAATAACTACAGCGGTAATGAGACCGTAAACGCAGGAACAGGAAAGGAACTGACTATTAAAGCCCTTACTGAACTTGTGGCCAAAATTATCGGTTACAGTGGTGAAATACGTTGGGATACGACCCGTCCGAATGGAACACCGAGAAAGTTACTCGATGTGTCAAAGGCAACCGCTTTAGGTTGGACTTACAAAACTGAATTGGAAAACGGCATACGTCTTGCCTACGAGGATTTTTTGAATAATCCGATGCGGGCGGAGAGATAAAAAATAACATAAAGTGGTGACTATAGCGGTAGGGAATACACCTCTTCCCATTCCGAACAGAGAAGTGAAGACTATTTGCGCCGATGGTACTACATTTAGTGGAAGAGTAGGTAATCGCCAAAGAGAGATAATTCTTTTTTATTAATAGTAAAGTATCTGAAATATGAAAAATATTTTTAGTAATTAGGGCAGCCTCTCACGTTGGAGGACGAGGCTGTCAGAATGGATGGTAGCAATACTTCTTACCCTTGCTACTGTATAGATGTCTTATGATGTCTATTAGTCCTATGTCGCATAGGATGAAACAGAGCGGTTCGCTGCACAGTTGAATGTATATGGATTATACGATAACTTAAAAAGTAAGCGAGAACAGGATGAACTACTTGAGGTTTGGAAAATCTAATCTTCCAGTGGGTTTGAAGGATCCCACCAAAAAAATCCTTCATTTTTCATTTACTGATATAGCTTTCAAAGATCTATATGCAAATCATACTGTTATCCGGCGGCTCGGGCAAACGCCTGTGGCCGCTGTCCAATAATACACGGTCAAAGCAATTCATTAAACTGCTGACTGCGCCCGATGGCTCGAAAGAGTCGATGGTGCAACGGGTGGTACGGCAATTACGGGAAACCGGCATCTGTGATTCGATTACCGTGGCAACAAGCCAGTTGCAGCGGGATGTCATCATCAACCAGCTTGGAGAAGAGATTCCTGTAGTTACGGAACCGGAGCGTCGTGATACATTCCCAGCTATCGCTCTCGCAAGCTCGTATTTGGCCTACGAACGAAAATGTTCCACCGATGAGATTGTAATCATCATGCCTTGCGACCCTTATACTGAAGCTGGTTATTTTGATACGATTCGCAGGATAGCGGATGCAGTGAAAAACAATGTAGCCGAACTGGTATTGATGGGAATTAAACCCACATATCCGTCAGCAAAATACGGATATGTAGTGCCAGCCAATGATGTACAAAACAAAGGAACATTTCAAGTATCACGCTTTACGGAAAAACCAGATATGATGACTGCTGAGAAACTTATTTCGGAGGGTGCTTTCTGGAACGGAGGCGTATTCGCTTTCAGGTTGGGATATATGACGGATATCGTAGCCCGGTACATTGAAGCCGACACATTTGCGGAGATCCGTTCTCGCTATGTGGAATTTCCGAAAATCAGTTTTGACTACGAAGTCGCTGAAAAAGCGCAGTCGGTAGCCGTCGTACCTTTTGCCGGAGAGTGGAAAGACCTTGGTACATGGAATACGTTGACTGATGAACTATCGGAACACACCATGGGCAATGTTATCATGGATGAAGAATCCGAGAATACCCACGTCATCAACGAACTTGGACTGCCAATCATGTGTATTGGCACACGGAATCTGGTCATTGCGGCATCGAATGACGGAATCCTGATTTCGGACAAGAATAAAAGCGAGAACATCAAGACCTACGCCGACCTTCTGCAATATCGGCCGATGTTCGAGGAACGTCGTTGGGGTGAATACAAAGTAGTCAATACCGCCGAGTTTTCCGACGGTTACAAATCCCTTACCAAGCAACTGAAAATCAAATCCGGTAAGGGTATCAGCTATCAGTTACACCGCCATCGCAATGAAGTCTGGACGTTTATCGACGGCGAAGGAGAACTGGTACTCGATGATATCAGGTCGGTTGTTAGCAGAGGCGATACGGTTACGATCAAGAAAGGTGTTAAACATACAGTCAGGGCTATCTCCGACTTGACATTCATCGAGGTACAGTCAGGAGAGCTACTTGTGGAATCAGATGTAGAACGTTTTGAATGGATATGGAACGACAGATAGACAAATCCAAACACCTGATATTCGAACACGATACTTATCAGGCGAATATCGAATCCTTAAGACAGGATCTGAAGGACAAAAAAAAGATTGTCCTGTTTGTAGGTGCCGGAATCAATTTAGGGAGCGACAGCAGCATTGATATCAGTTGGAACGGGCTGCTAAACATGATGCTCAAAGACGCTTTGTCCATATTGTCTGCCGAGAAAAGATATACGACTAAAGAGAAGGAACGTTTGGAAAACCTGTTATGTTCCTCACGAAGAATCGGTCTAAGAACTGAAGAAGAGCAATCCCTTTGGGAAACATTACACACTACCGTTGAAGGAGAGTTCACGTCCTTGGTGCGGGCTTCCATCATCAAATCCATTTTGGGTAAAAATTACATCCATACGATCCGCCATCAATTGTACCGGTATTGCGACAAGGACAAGATGACTGAAATCTTTTTGGAATGAAATCGTCACTGCATATAAATAACGGTTCTCCAAAGATAATTATTATCAGTGCCCTGACTTTTGTCTGTCAAAATAATGGAGGAATAATAATAAACATCTTCGACTTTCTTTTGAATGAAGCCAGCTTGAATATATGAGGTATGGTTACAATTCAAATAACCTTTATACCCCAACCGAGAAACGTAAAATTCTTCTTGATTGGGGTAATTTTTTAATATAATTACTGGTCGTGCAATCGCTGGTAGAAGCAATATGCAGGCATTCCGAATATACCTTTTTTCGGTAACCACAAATTGATTATGCAATTTCCCTCACTTAATCCCTCAACCTCCCTTTCTTGAATTTTTTCCAATCCTCTTCCCAAACATTTTTTATTTTTCCTTCGAGATTTTTTCTTTAATCAAAAAATATTCTTACCTTTGTTTAAAGAATAGTTGTTTCACGAGTATGAGACTGTAAAATACTGAAATTAGCACAATCTCCAAATCGTTACCTTAGACTTTTCAGAACTTCCATAAGCGTTTGTCTTTCAAATTAATCCATCAAATTGATAAGAATTTAATGTATTACTTTTAATTGATTCTCCAGTGCCTGTTTAATATACCCATTGATCGTCGTTCCTGCTTCCTGTGCTAATGCAGCAATCTGACTATGAATTTCCGGTGAAATACGGATATTCAATGTACCGCTATATGGTTTGCGAGGTTCTACACCATCGGCCAAGCATCCAGCAAGATAGCTTTCAATTCCAGCCTCAAAATCAGCACGGAGTTCATCAATGGTACTGCCTTCATAAAGAATCAAATCCTTACTCATTCCAAGTACCTTTCCAAAAAGGCAGTTATCAGCTTTGCTGTATTCAACTGAACCTTTATATCCTTTGTATTCCAAATAGTCCATATTCAATCCTTTTATTTAATTAAACTGTTACTTTTTAAATGTTGATATATCGCTTTCATCATCCATGCTTTCATGATACTACCCGGATGTGGCTTATGAATATCAATATACTGTCCCGTCTGTTCATTTTTAAATCTCACGCGAGAACCAGACGTTGCGCCTTTATTGTGTTCGCTATAACCAAAAGCAGAAATCAACTTTAAAGTTTCTTCATAAGTGAAATCTTTAGGCAGCTTGCAAAAACGTTCTATCAACTTTTCTTTAGTACCCATATCTGTTTATTCTTTCTGCAAATGTAACTAAAATTAGTTACAAAACAAAATAATATAGAGAAAAGTTTCAATTAAAGATAAAATAGCGGTAACCCGAAGAATCACCGCCAAATGTTCTATTTTTCATATATATAAATTATAAACCTCGTAATTTTTCTGACTAAGAAGCATTTTTCTGTCCCTTATTTCCGATTTGCTCATTCTTTGCCGCTTGCTCCTCTTTGATTTCTGCAAGTTCCTCTTCTACCCTATCAGCATTCCCGACAAACATGATTCCCTCACGTTTTGACCAAATGCCACCACTGACAGCGGAAACGGCAGTAGTCACCTTGTCGTTCAAATCATCAATCAAGATTCTTAATATCATGTATTATTTTATCAATAGAAGTGCCTTTGAATATACTATAATACAACGATTTTAATGTAAGAAAGCCAAAAATAAATGCTGAAATAAAAAAGATTGTATACCAATTTTGTCCAGAAACGCCAAAAGTATCTTTAAAATCACAAGTTACCAATGCTATTATTACTGTAACGCATACACTCAAATATCCTATCCAATCTCGTGATTTTTTAACTTTAATAAAATGATTGTTTAGAATCACAATCAGTTTATCTTCTGTAATTTCTATTAAATCAGATTTTACATTAGAACATTTTTGAGAAATAAATCGATTTTCGTCCTCCTTTTCTTTCTTTTCTAAAATAGCCATATTTATTCCTCCTTTTCCTTAATGTATAAATTTAAAATAATAGTTCTGCTATTATCAATAATATTGATTATTCTAAAATTTAAAAATAGCTTATATTTATGTTGATAGGTTCCTATATGCATAGTACTTGAATTCCCACCATAAGTGGTATTTGCTATTATTATTTTTGCGTTCAAATTGTCTATAGCAACAACTTGAGTATATCCATCTTTGTTTTTATTATCATTGATGAATGATACCTCAAAACACATATTACCTTCTATAACATCCTCAACTTCAAAGGATATATTCTCTCCTTCAACTTGGATTATAGTCATAGAATCTAATAATTTATATTTTCCACATTGAATTTTCATATCATTATACATTTAAATTGTTTGCTAAATTCTTCACATCCTCTGCAGACTTTACTTCATGCACGGTATCACCCACTTTTACGAAGCCGATAACATTACTGGCATTCGGCTTTTCAAATAGTTCGGCAATAGGAACATTTAATGTATTCGCAATCTTTTCTAATGTTTGCAACTGCGGATATTCCCCTCGTAAAGTCTTATTCAGACTTATATCAGATATTCCCATTTTTTCTGCTAACTCTTTTTGAGTTATACCTTGCCCTTGACAAAGTTCTTTTATCCTTGTTCTAAAGTCCATAATACTATATAGTTTTATTCGGCAAAAATAGATATTTATACCACATAATACAATTATATGACTAAAATAAACCTACTTAGTTTTATTTTTAACATTATTTATTGCTTTAGACATTGCAAAATTAAACTAATTAGTTTTACTTTGCAATGTCGAATTAAACGAAGTAGTATAATTTAAAACATATAAGAGTATGAGCACAAAATTTAAAAGTCAGATGAAAGAAGTGATGCAAATGGCATGGTCTTTTGTTCGCAAGAACGGTTATTCAATGAGTGAAGCGTTAAAATGCGCATGGGCTAATTTGAAGCTGAAAGCAGCTTTAAAAGTGAAGATAGTAGAGTTCTACTTCAAAAAGACTGACGGCACGTTACGTCAAGCCTTTGGCACTCTCAAAGAGAATCTTATCGGTGAGGTGAAAGGTACAGGCAGAAAACTGAATGATAATTTGCAAGTGTACTGGGACACTGAAAAAAGAAGAGTATAGATGTTTCAAGAAGTGCAACCTTATAAAGATAGCTTGATTATGAGAAAAGACCCTTATGGCAACTATATAACCTGCTTAACAGGTAAGCAATACCGCCAATTAAAAAGTATATCTGAAAAGGTGCAACCATATTTACCATTTACAGAAGTGGCATTTCTTGAGCTGATAAAAATAGCTTCTGCAATAATATTTAATAAAGGGTTTAACAACTCTCATTTATCGGTACGAAACGGATTGGTGCGTTTTAAAAACAAGTTCTACATGAATGGCTTAAAGATAAATACACATTGTTTGACAGATGAACAATACAAATATTTATGGCAATTTGATACGCCACGTATGGACGCTTTCATGACAAAGTATAAACCAATAGAACGTGATGTTTTTGTAATGACATTCAGAGCTTGTAAACGCTATATGATTACAGGCATGACTAAAGAATCAGAAGATACGCTAATTGAAAGGCTTATTTCAATATCAAATCTTATGAGATAACACGATTATCAAAAGGCAGCCTTCGCACGACTTTAAAGGCTGCCTTTAATTCATTTTAAAATCAAATAATTATGGATGAAATTTGGAAAGACATTGAAGGGTACGAAGGCGATTATCAAGTATCAAATTTAGGTAGGGTAAAATCCTTGCCAAAGAAATGCTGGAATGGCAAAGGGTATTGGTTTAAAGATGGACGCATTTTAATACCTGTCAAAAGTAAAAAGGGGTATTTGAATGTATGGTGCAGAAAGAATATATTCAAGGTTCATCGTTTGGTTGCAAATGCTTTTATACCTAATCCGCAAAACCTACCACAAGTAAATCACATAGATGGTGATAAAACCAATAATTGCGTTACTAATCTTGAATGGGTCACTGATGGTGAAAACTTACTACACGCATATAGAGTTCTTGGTAGAAGGCAAAAGATTGGCAAAAACCACCATAATTCACGAGCTGTTCTACAATTAAAAGACGGCAAAATTATAAATTCGTTTGATAGTCTGAATGAAGCAGCACGCACAACTGGTGCGCACCATTCGGGCATTTCAATGTGTTGTAGTGGAAAAATTAAAAAGCACAAGGGCTATCAATGGAGATATAAAGAAGAGGAGTGATTTCACTCCCCTTTCTTTATGCTTTGTTTCTGCATTTCAGCGTTTCTTTTTTCTTCTTGTTCTTCTTTTATCTCTGCAATTTCTTCTTCGATGCGGTCAATATTTCCAGCGAACATTACCCCATGTCGTTGTGACCATACACCACCCGACACAGCTTTTACAGCTACATTGACTTTATCTTCTAAATTGTCAAGGCGATACGGAACAACTTCTGTACTAATATCTATCGTTTCAGATGCTTTGTTAAATTCAGATGGATTTATAGAACCTAAAGCAGAGACTATGAAGTTCACACGCCTTTGCAAGAACTCACCTATCACCTCGGCATGATTTTGAACTTGCAAATATGTCGAAAGAAACACGTAATCGAAAGCCACTCCCGACAAAGCATTTCCAGCACCACTCAACTTTTCAAAACTGATTTGTGGTGTATTCGTCATAGAATATGCTTTCTCAAAGAGGGTTTCTACCTCAAATTTTACGGTGTCATTTGCTTGGTTCCACGTCAGATATTGAGCATCCGCACCTTCGCCCGTAAGTTTGACCATTCTGTCCTTAACCTTACCCATGAAACCCTCTACATCTCCAATTAGCTTCAGCAGTGGGAAGAAATGATAATCGATGCAATCTGCATAATTGGATAATAGTTTCTCTAATCGGACCCGAAAAGTCTTTATCTTCTTGCAATAAGGTTCAGGACGATAAGCATAGAGAACCGGTAGTTTGGGGAATCCATGAGCAAAAGGCGTTCTTTCTTCATACCCTTTAGACAAATCCCATTGATAAACCATTTTGTCCGTGATAGTCATAAAGCAGGTGACCTCCGAATCATCCATGAGTTTCTTTTTATACTCACGTGAGAAAGCAATCATTTTACCTTCATCGTTAAAGAACGGGTATAGCTTATCACCTCTGAATGGAGACCATAACACACTTTTCAGTTTCTTGGTGGGCTTGACCTTGCCACCGAACGTAGTCTTAACTTTCTTCCAAAACTTCGCCCAAAACGAATCATCATCGGTAACATACCAATATTCTGCCGCTTCTTGTTCGGAGAGCCAGGCACGGACAATCTTCTTGTTTTGATATTTGATTTTATTAGACTTGAATACAGCTTTGACCGCATCCAGCAGTTTTTTTTCATCATCATCAATTGGAGTGCAATCCATAGACGGTTCTGTGCCGACCGTGAAAGCAGTTTGAATGTTCACTATATCTTGTTCCAATGGAATGGAAATACGGTTCACCGGTTCAGTCTTATACTTTGCTTCGATTTCATAAGTCTTACCAGTTTTTTCATCGAAGTGTTTCTCTGCTTCTTTTTCAAGAACCTTTCTGTCCGGATACTTCTTTTTGTCAACCATGATTTCATGGCGTTCCGGATTCCAATCGTCCCAAAGTTTACAACAGTCGGGAAGTTCAGTCTTCCTACCTTTCTTCAGATAGTTTATCTTCTGCCCGATGTCAGACAATGCTAATATTTCTTCTAAATTCAATGGCATAGCTTATATTTTTAATGCGTGAATATTCCTGTTAAATCTTTCGGCTTCAAAATGCGTCCAAGCAAACAACCCAATACATAGTAACGTACAGCATCTATTCCGTGATTGTCATGGTCTTCCGGTTCGTTGATATAGTTCCCGTCCTTATCCTTTGCCCAAACATACTTTCTGAACTCGCTTTGTAAGTTGTACGAGCGTTTGGTTATATAAATCTCCATATCTTTCATTTTGTCAATTCCGGCATTGATAGAGCCTGCACCTTTCTCTACGGCATATATCTTGATTCCTCCGTTGTGTATCTCTTGAATCAAACGTGGGTCTGCGCTGTCAGCAATGACTTTCAATCCCCACGGGCGAAGAGTCTTGATGATGTCAGAAGAAAGCAATCCAGTACGGTAATCCACTTCATCCAAGTAAAGGGCGTTATCAACGATACCACAACGAATGGAAGCAGACGGATCATGCGTATAACCGAAGTCTTGCCCGAAAGCAATTTTCTTTGCCCAAGCCGGGAACTCGTCAACAATTCCCCACTTCTTGAACACAGCACCTTCTGCAACGTCAGCCCAGCGTCCGATAACCACATGAGCATACTTTTCAGGATTACTCACCTTCATATCTTCCACCTCTTTCAGGAACTCAGGAGAAAGGTTATCCAAGTTATCAAAATACGTAGTATGGATATGGAGCACATTCGGATGAGTGGAAATCTGAACCTGCACACCGTCAATCTCTACCAGCTTGTGAGTTTTCTCAATGTATTTCTTGTAGATGAAGTGATTGGAATCGCATGGGTTCATTATAATGATAATCCGGTTCTGAATACCCTTCTTGCGAATGGAGAGCATTATCTTGTCGAACTCATCTTCGCTTGTCCACTCTTCCGCTTCATCGCAGACGAAAGTCGTAATGCCTTGAATGGATTTCAGTTTTGCTGTCTGGTTCCCGGAAGAAGTCTTGATACCCCGGAACATGATACGGCTCTTAGTCATCTTATTGACTATGTCCGTCTTTGTGGTCTTGAAATATTTCGTGGTACCGTCCAAATCTATCTTCTCCATCATTTCGGGAATGATAGACATACCGGCAGAAACCATCGTGTAACGGGTGTAAAGAATCTGATGGACTATCTTTTCTACAGGAGTCATTTCAAAAGTCAGGCGCTCGATAAAGGTGGAAGCATTGAAAGACTTACCGGAGCCACGACCACCAGTGATGAGAATAATAAACTTTTCCGTATCGGTGTATAATGGATGATATATTTCTTGAGGTACTATCATTTCAACTTGTCTTTAATCCAAGAATCAATAGTGATACCGTGGTCAATATCTGTAGGGATGTCGGTATCTTCATCCTGTTTACGCTCAACTTTTCTCCAGTCTTCATCGTAATGATACAACCAAGTCATTTGAGCACTTAAATTGGGAGCCAATTCACCTTCTACAACTTGTACCTCTTCTTCACCGGTTAGATTTCCTTCCTTATCTCGCAATTTCCGAACAGTGGTATTCTTCGTTTTTATGCCTCCAAGAGCCATTGCAAGGAATTTGGCACGTACAAGAGAATTTATCGTGCAACGCGCACGCGAAAGGACATCACTTAATTCACTGTATGTACTTTTCTTTTCACTGAACTTTTGTGGTGATAATCCAATGGCATGAGCAATTTCTTTATCCGTGAATCCCTTTTTGGCATACGATTCTACAAGAGAAAGAAAGTCCTCGCTTGTATAATCAAACTTTGGCTTTCTTCCTCCTTTACCTTTTCTATTTTGAGATTCACTATTGCTCATATTTTTAATCAATTCTTTCTACCTGTTCATCGAACACCTCGCCTTTTATGAATTTGGAATAAGGGTCATACCCGAACCGTTCACAAAAGGCGGCTTTGGCTTCATAAGTATCAAATGACAACATCACATAGGCATCCATGTTCTCGACTTGCTTCTGTGCGTTTTCTTTCACCTGATGCTTGACCTCTTTCATGTGGGCAACCTTTTCGGCACGTTCCAACTGCTTGGCGGCTTTATCGGCTTCTTTCTGTTCGGAAACTGGGACCATCATATCAGACAAAGCATCCGCAATAGAGTTTTCCTCTTCGGTCTGCAAAAGATAGTCGACACCAATCATATTCAAGTCTGCATCGGTCAGACCTGCATCTTTCCAGTCAATATCAGGAACAATACGGGCAAGAGCGTCAAAATCCCATGTACCTTGTGCATTAGGGTTGTTCATTAGAATGTTTAACTCCTTTTCCTGCTGCTCGTCCACGTCTATGACATCGACACGAATACGGTAGTCATTATCGGGGAACTTCTGCAATTCATCCATGACAGACAAACGTTGATGTCCGCTAACTACGGTAAGCCCGGTACGCTTATTCACAACTATTCCACCTACCAATCCGAATTTCTTGATGCCACGTTTCAGTGTCTTACGTGATTCATCAGATAGTTTTCGGGGATTATAATCCGCAAAGTGAATGGCAGAACGATTAAGTTCCACCGATTCACTCTTTATGTATTTTGATAATTCCATATTAGCCATTACTTAGACCGAAACCTCTCTGCCGAAGAGTATTCCTTTCGGCTCTTGCTATAAGATTATCACGAGATTGTTTTGCACGCCTGCTTGCGGCACTGCTACTCCATGTATTTTTTCTTCTCCAGTTAGCTTCGCTCAATCTTTCTGCCTGAGCATATATCTGTTCTCTTGTCTTTCTTTTTCTGACTCAGCAATATTCTCCTTATTAATTTTGTTGATTATGATACTCCCAAAGCACTCTTTCAGCCATCGGGAAAACTCTGTAAATTCTCTGTAAATCTTGCGGGTAATTCTTCTCCATCCAAAGCATACAATCAAGATTGAAACCTACTCCCGAACTGGCTTTCAATGAATACCGAACTGGTTCAGGTAAATTGTGCTGCCTCATATAAGCAAGAATATCCTTTTGTGTCCAATCAGCCAAAGGATAAACCATACCGTTATTCTCGTAACCGTTTACCTCATACCCTTTCAACATAAGCCTACGATTCATACCATCAGCTTTTTTCATGCCCAAGAATGTATAATAAACTCCATGAGTAAGCTGCATAGCCTTTACCACATCTGCCAACTTCAATAGCTTTACTTTCGGATTTGGCACACAATACATACCGCCACGGAGAATATAAGTAAGGTTCCAATGTGGTACTTGAACAAACTCTATCTTCGGATACTTGGCTTTAGTCCAGTTTATCCAACGGTTAATATGCTCCAAATTCTTGACAAAGTACATGAACACGCAAACAATCCGGTCAAACTTTGGATAGACTAAATCAAGCAGAACAAGCGAATCCTTACCAAGTGATAAAAACAGTAAAGCCTCATTCGATTTTACCCGAATGAGGTCTATATACCGGTTCGCTCGTTCTACCTTGTTCATAGGTTAGCCACCGTTTAATCCCATTGAAACACGTAAATCAGCGTAACGCTGCCTACGTGAACCTAACTGCGTAGTACTTGCTGTACCTCTACGATTGGCAACCAATCTACCACCTGCCCCTGCACCATTCATATTTCTGCGAGGCCCGGCTACTCTGTTAATTCTTCTTGCGACTCTGCTTTCTAATTTTAAAAGTTAAACAAATCAATCTATATGTTTCTCTAATATCTTACCCAAAGTATAATCCATTTGTGCGGCAAGATATTCTTCGCCTTGATATTCGTAAACAATATCATTACCGTTTTCATCTGTGAGAATTACTGCTTCTGCGTTCTTTACCTCTACAATGATATAAGGACGCTTGCCCGTATATGCACCTGTCAGAAGCTTGATGGCATCATACTTGATAGGCTTTAATTCAGCCTCTCCTTCTTCAGGTAGTTCTGCATCAGCCGGATATTCTTTGCCACCACAGAGGTAAGTGATATACTTCTTAGCGTTAGTTGGTCTGATTTCACGGTATTCGTGAGTTTTCTTGCCTGCTAAGATTTCATCGAAATACTTCTGTTTAATCGAGAGTGTTAAAATATTCATAATCGTGCCATTTTTAATTGAATAACTAAGTAGTTGCGGGTAACGGATTCGAACCGCTGACCTTCACCAAGTCAAAGTGACGAGCTGACCACTGCTCTAACCCGCGATAGCGCCACTAAGGTACAACCATAACCAAAAACACAGAAACATCTTCAATCGTTATTTATGACAATCGATTTATTGTCGTAAACTAAGCCATTTATCCCGTTTTTCTCTGCACGCCTCTAAAGTAGGCGCACAGCAAGAAAACAGTTCACCACTTTCAGTACGGTAATCGTACTGGTACATTCTCACTCTCTTACCTATCAACCTGGTGTTGTAGGTGGTGTAATTCTCTTTGCCGGGTTGGCATACACTGTAACCGTTTTCGTTTATTGTGTTCATAAGCTATTTATTAAGTCCACGTACTTTTTTCAAATATTCGGTAAATTCTAACAATTCATAGAACATTCGCTTCTTCTCTATGTATTTAAGACCTTTTCGTCTAAGACCTCGCTTGTTTCTGGATACGCACATTTGACAACCCATAACACCAACATAGATATAAGATAAATGATGTCTTTTAGATTGTTTTAAAGCCCACCGAATTGATTCACGGCAATATCTGTAACTATCATTCTGGACACCCTCATAACCTTTACTCATTATGAAGTGCCCTATTTCGTTCGCTTCTTCTTCTGAATAGCAGATTGTAAATATATTATTCATTGCTTCTTTGCTTTACTTGTTCAACTAAAAATCTTTTAAACTCAGACTTATATTCATTGAATATTATCTTGTATTGCCGCCCTAATTTAGGTAGCTGCTCATAGCCCTTACCGTGCAAGAACTTGGCAACCAACTCTATCTTTTGGCGGTTGTCGAAGCCTCTATCTTTGCACATGTTGGTAATACATACATTCGCCTTGCTTGATGGTTTCTTTCCAAAAGATGGTACATACCCATGCGCCTCACGTACATAAGTTCTTGGATAGCCAACGGCATCACCTAAATACTCACCGGTGATGCAATCAAATTCACCACTAATTAAACTATCTGCTATTTCACCCATAATAATCAATATTTAATGTTTCACATTCAATCTTTCTTCACTCGTATAAGCCACTACAAGCCCAGTTTCATCATGCCGTATCGTGACATACTTCTCGCTCCTCTCTATAGTAGAGAAGTTATAAGGGGTTACCAGCTTGCCAAACACTTTGCCTAGTTGCTTCGTCAATGGGGCTTCGGGGCTGATAACTAAAACTAAATCTGCTTTCATTTTTGATTTTTCCATATATTGTAGTCCGAACGAGATTCAAAACACATAAACCTACCATAAACCTTAGCAATTACAGAAGGACTAAATAGACATTCTTTGATTGCCCTATACCTTGTTTCTACTTGTGCAAAATATATTCTCATAATCTGTCGTATGTATTAGGATAATTACGCTTGAAATACTCTCTGTCAATCCAAAAATCAAGAAACATCTTTCTATCAGCTTGATGAAAGCGTTCTTGTACTGTTACACGGATTTTCTTGTCATATTTGGCATATAGTTTACAAATCACATAACCAGCTTCTAATGCCGATTTTAATGTTCTTGGTGTACTCATAATCATTTGTATTATGGTAGCCAGAAAGCTACAGAATTAATATCATAATAACTTTTTCAACTTTCTAACTGCCTCTGCTTTCGATTTAGCCCATACAGCAGGATTTATATCGCCATCTTCGTTTATAATTTCAGCGGCAAGATACCAATATTCAATGCTGTCTTTGTAACCTTCGTCTTTTACATATTTTCTTGCTTCTTTCATTGTATCGAACTCGGCTATAATATTTTTATGTTTACCATAACATACGGCAATTGTAACTACTATGTTGCCTATTATAGATTCCTTTTCGGTACTAATCAGTTCTCCATTCTGCTCAATCCATAACATTGCATCTTGACCATTCCAAGAAAAATCAAACGCTTTGTTTATGGGGTTATACCTGCCCTCTAAAATCGTTCCTTCTTTCAATCCTCGAATTTCAGCCAAACACCAATATCCAAAATCTGTGATAATCTTTACCCGCGCTTTTGCTTTGATCGATTTATTCATATTGATTCTGCGTTATGCAGGGCTTTCGCCCTGCTGGTTAATTATTTAATATCGTAATCTCTTTGTTGCCTATCTCTGTATCTACATTCAAAACCTCATATTTTTGAGCCTTGTAGTTGTAAACGACCTCACAAGTATTGAAACCTCTACCATCTTCTCTTTGGTCATATACAGTATCTATATGCTGATACATTTTATTGCCTAACATGAAGTTTATTTTGCCTAATGTACAGAAGTAGAATGCTACTGCATACTTCAATGTATTCTTTTCATCAATCTTCTTTGTTGCCATGATCGTATATGTTTTATTTGTTATTACTTCGTTTCTGATGATGCAAAGATAAAGCAAACTTTATTAAAGGCAACACTTTTGATATAGTTTTCTTTATCAATTAAGAATAATTAATAAATCAAACTTTATCAATATTAGGTTATACGATAAAGTTTGCATTACTTTGCGGAGTAATCAAAATAAAGTATAGTTTATGGATTTACGAATAAAAGAAATAATGAATGAGCGTAATGTTACTTCTGCGTGGCTCGCTGAACAAGTTGGTATTTCAAAGGTCGCTGTCAGCAATATTGTAACAGGTAAATCATCGCCTTCTTTGGATAATCTCATAAAGATAGCCGGTGTTCTTAATATATCTATCACTGAATTGATAGGGGAAGAAAAAGAGGAAAGCACTATCACCTGCCCTCACTGTGGGAAGAAAATTAAAATAGAGAAAGGAGAATAGATATGAAAAAGAAGTTTGTAATCAGAAAAATTATGATTGGCAGAGAATCCTTGTATTTGTATAAAGGAGAGTATGGAAATACATTTGGCCATGGCATCAACCAAGTTTATGAAATTAAACAATTTGATACCAAAGAAGAAGCTGAAAGTATTATTTCTCAATTAGGTGATGGAATGTACGAAATAGTAGAAGTGTACATAAAATAAGCCGGAGCTAAACTCCGGCTTTCAACCTTTTCATCATTTCCCCATATATCCAATCCACATCCTGCCGGAAATACTTATACAACTGATAAGAAAAAACAAGATTATTACGGTTATCGGATATGGCCGTCTGCGCACTAACGCCTAAGACCTCCGCTAATTTATTCCGAAGACCGTTCTTCATCTTCCCGCCGGCGAGAGTGCTTGGAGAGTACAAAAACAGGATGATAAAAATGAATTTCTTTCGTTGGGTAACATTCCCTGACCTAAATATCTCCTTTTGAGAAATAATCTCTTGGAACCACCGATATAACATTCCTATCATATCAAGGTCCGTCAATATAGGTTCTGTCAGCTCTTTTTCCCTTTCCGATAACTTTGATTTCTGCTCTCTAATTGATTTTATTTCCGCAATTTCTGAAAACATGGCACAATTATTTAGAAGTAAATAGTATATTTGTACTAAATAATCGTGTGGGGAGGTAACGTTACTGGTGGTTCGGGGCGTTGCCTCTTGTATTTTTTAGAATGGAAGATCTTCTCTTGATTGTTCAGGTTGATAGAGTTTCGATTGTGGACTGGCTTCTTGCTGGGCAAGTCTACTTCCCAATAACTCCAGCTTATCAACAAATATTTCTGTCACATACCGCTTTGATCCCGTTCTATCCTCATACTGCCGGGTCTTGATCTTGCCCTCGATATAGATTTGAGAACCCTTCCTGACATACTTTTCTACGACCTCGGCCAGACCTTTCCAAAAGATAAGACTATGCCATTCCGTGCGGTCTGGAACCTGGATCCCGTTTTGAAGGGTATAGCCTTTCTCCGTTGTAGCAAGCGATAGATTGGCGACCTTTGTCCCGGCAACTTCTTTCACTTCAGGGTCCTTTCCAGCATAACCGAGAAGGATTACTTTATTTATGCTCATTCTTCATTCTTTTTTTGTTTTGCAAATTCTATAACATATTCAACGCCGGCATGAAATCCTTTCTTATAGCCATCTTTGTATTGGTTATTTGAGATTCCATAGTAGTACGCTGATCCGATACACAGGGTAAGCCCTATGGCGGTCAATACAATTCCTAATCCGAAATATGGATAAGTAATGTCTATACGAAATGGTTTGAGCTGAATAGATATTCCAGATGTCATGACAAATAGCATCAAAAGCGATATTATCGCCCATATTAAAGCCTTAATCATTTCGTGCCTCCTTTCAGTAGTTCTGGGTTGTCGTATATGTTACCAACGACTTCATAATCAAAATTATCAATAATACCATTATCTATATATCCGAGTTATAAACTCCTCCCCAAAGCGTATTTCTGGACACATTTTTATAACTCCCGTTTGAGATTCAACCCATCTTTTTGTCTCATGTTGTTCCTTTATGTGAGGCATATATTGTTCAGGATAGAAATCACTTTTTATAATTTTTCTTTTAACAATATCCCCCTCATATACTTCTTGTCCATTTTTGTCATACAAGCCCGTGAACTGGCCAACGGTTTGTTTATCAACGCACCAATCATCCATCTTAGATGAATTTTCTTTTCGTTGAGAAAGTATGTTGTATTCCCCATCAGGATAAACAATAAGAGACCCATAAACCCATTCGGTTGATTTAGTTATACGCCCTCTGAATTTGATTTTCCGGTTCATAATTATGCTAATTGTTTGATTTTACGATTGTATATTTCTTCACATAGTGCTTCGCACCACTTCCTGGCAATAGTCACTTCAACTGCGTTGCCGATGAATTTCTTTTGGTCTGCCTGTGTGCCAATAAGTTCGTAGTCTTTCGGGAAACCCATTATCAGCTTCAGTTCATCAATCTTCAGCATACGCATAGTGATGTCTATGATGTTGTAAAGTGCCATAAATTCTTTGATTTTGACAGTCATAGGACTGTCTGTTTCATAGACTTCAATAGCGACTTCGCCGGTTTCAGTCGTGACAAGATATGGCGGCATTTTATCCATTCTTGCGATGAGCGTGAAACACGGTTTATCGACAGAACCGCCATTTGACGCAAATTGTGGGTTCATCAAGTAGTGCTGCTTCACGGTGACAAGTTTCTGCTTCGGGTTCGTCAGCACAGCCGGGTTGGGCTGTTCGATGCTTGAAAGCTGACCACCGCCCGAATACTCATTTGCGATGAAACTGCAAGATGCAACACCAATTTGACCTACCGTGCATATCGTTTGTGCTGGGTCTTCAATAGAATGACCTGTATTATTGAAGCGATAGTTTACAATAAATTGCGCTTTCACAAATGCGTGGTGGTCAATAGTCGTTATTGTTCCTGCCGGTTCTTCGACAGACACGTTCTTGCTGTCAGGCTGACCGCTGAATTGCTTTGACAGAAAAGACACTGATGCAAGTGCAAGACGCTGTTGTGTCGCGATAGTGGGGCAGGGTTCATCAAGTGACGGCGGCACATACTTTCCGCGTTGGTTCATCGAATTGTATTTCACCATAAAGGCATCTTTGCCACCTGCGACAAACTTAATCAGTCCGGCATATATGCGTTCAAGCGTTTTTTCTGCAAGCGGTTTCTTTCGGTTGAAGATTGATTTGCCTTCATCTTCAAAGTCAAGAACTTCACGCACTGGCTTCCACTTCGGCATTGTGCCGAACAAACTTGCTGCACCTGTCTTGCAATGTGTCTGTTTCGGGAACACAACCGGCAGACCATTCTTCGCAAAGATGCCGAAGAAGCGTTTGCGCGATGTGTATGCGCCGAAGTCTGCTGCGTTCAGTATGCGATGCGTGAAGTTGTAGCCGTATTTCTTCACGTTGTTCACCCACTTGATATATGACTTGCCACGGTCTTTTGACACCGGCTTTCCGTTTTCATCAAGTTCACCCCACGACATAAATTCTTCGACATTCTCGATTTGAATATAATCGGGGTCTATTGCTTCGATGTATCTGAAAAGATGTTCTGCAAGTGTCCGGCTGTCTGCGTCACGTGGCTGACCGCCTTTTGCACGGCTGAAGTTCGTACATTCAAGCGATGCCCATAGCACAACAAGTGCGTCAGGGTTCTTCGTGCGACACTTCTGAAGATGATGCACAAGTGGTGACAGTTCAAGCGTTCTGATGTCTTCTGTGAAGTGAAGCGCGTCCGGATGATTTGCAGCGTGTGACGCAATGGCATTCGCATCGTGATTGACACACGCAATGACTTCTGCGCACTGTTCGCCATGAAGACGCGCTGTGTTCACGCCGGTAGAAGTTCCACCGGCACCGCAAAAAAGGTCTATGTATAATAACTTTTTCATTTCACTATCTTGTTAGGCATTCATTAAACGCCTTTTCAAACACATCCGGACTTAACATTTTATTGGCAATAGCTTGAAATGCCGTAGATATAGCAGGTATATCGTTCAAATTAATGCTTACATCCTTTGGGGTTAGATTATCCGTTATCATTCTTGCGTAAAACATGGCTTTGTCAATAGACAGCCAAGCCAAAGGATTCACAGCTATTGGGACCAATTTTCGCATTGATATGTAAAAATCACGTATTGTAATCTTGGATGTTTGGCATAACATATCAATAGTAGAAGCGATTGATATTAGATGGTTCAGTTCTCCTGAACATCCATTATTTAAAAGCGTCTGACTTATGGCAAACCCGTATTTGTCGATATGAGGTTTAATATCGTCTTCCATGCTTTGCGTTATAACCGCAAGCGTTTCAACATTGACATTCGCAATCCTGCAAATGTTTGTATTGTACGATTCCATGAATCTTTTCAATTCGTTTATGTTCTTCTTTACTCCACGCCTGTAGTATGGAGTATTACGGCAACTATCGTAAATATTAAGTGCGTAATTATAAACTTGATCATTTACGAAGAGGACAATGTAAGTCAATGAAGTAACAAGTCCGTCTGTGTCTTTGTCTATTTCTTCCCAATTATTGTATTGTTTCATAATCATATAGCCATTAAATCAAACAATGTAGGAGCACTTACTTCGTTCTCCGCTTCCCGCAGATAAGAAAGCCCGTCTTTCCAATAATCATAATTGAGTTCTGTTGAAAGTCCCCTACGACCCAACTTGATAGCACAATAAGGGACAGTACCGATACCTCCGAACGGGTCAAATACCAATTCTCCTTTGTTCGAGTACCGTTCAATCAGCCTTTCAACGATATCTAACTGAAGAGGACAAATATGATTTTGTCGTTTCTTTTGTGATTGCTTTGTGTTAAGCGTTCGCATACGAATTACATCATCCCATATCCAATCTTTTTTACTCACAGGATCAACGGCCATAAATGTCTTTGGCAGTTTCCCGTATGCATCCAGCTCTTCAGCAAATGAAACGTGCTCTTCATAGTTGTAGATATGTTCACGTTCGTAGTTACGGAACAAATGCCGAATCTTATCTATTCCAGCACCTTTCATATCTTCGTATGACAACAATGAATTGCCGGAAGACTTCCAACTTGCATGGGCATCGATCTGCCAACGGGCCAGCGAGTATTCGCTCTTGTCCTTCTTAACAGGCCGGTCGGCATAAGCACGTGAGGTATCGGTAGGCAACTTGCGAAATAGCAATACATATTCAGGGCATCCGACTCCCATCTTGGAACCATCCTTGCACATCTCGGTATAGCCCAAACGGTAGGTCTGGTTGTTTTCCCTCACCACATCAGTATCGACCGTAATGCGCCCCATATATCGGAAGCCATGCTTCATGTAATGAAATACAGTCATTTCGCTGAACGGATCGATAGTTGGCATACCGTCCCCCGTGGCGTTGCCGAACAAAACACGATCTTTCACATGGATGCAGGCCAACCGACCCGGTTTCAAAATGCGCATTAACTCTGGTGTAAGATAATCCATCTGTTCAAAGAACTTATCGTTATCTTCATTGTGCCCAAAGTCATTGTATGTAGGCGTGTATTCGTAATGATTTGAGAACGGGATACTGGTTACGATCAGATCTACAGAGTTACTTTCCATCTTCTGACATTCCAATACATTATCGTTATTGATTGCTTTCCACAACTTGCCGGATTTTTCTTCCCGACTGGCGAACATCCAGCGCATCATCTTTTCCTCGGCCTGCAAACCGAACAAACCGTTATGCCGGACAATATCAGTCATATTTGCGACCATTTCCCGGTGTTGTGCCCATTTCTGCATGAAGCTCTTAAATATTTCACCCTCGCTTTCGGCATAGACCAGATAGAGATCAACGGGATGCTGTTGCATAAAGCGGTATATACGGGCTATCGCTTGGAACTTATCGTTGAAGCGGTAGTCAATGAACATGATTGCTTTATGACAATGATACTGGAAGTTCAGACCTTCACCAAGCATCTCCGGTTTAGCTGCAAGGTATTTCAGCCGGCCATCTTTGAAGTCGGATATTACCTTGTCGGCTTCTTCATCGTCTTGTGAACCATAGACAGCCTTACAACCTGGAATCGCTTTGCATAGTTCCAGCCGTTCAGCTTCCAAGTCATGCCATAAAAGGAAATGGTCGTCCTTGTTTTCCGGGCGATTGATTATCTCTACCACACGGGCAATCTTTTCCTGCATGTTATCTCGGCGTTCTTTTGCCGCGTCAGCAAGTCCGAGAGCAGCCTCACGAAACATTTTCACCTGTCCGTCACGATCAGCTCCAGCCGTAGAATTGTCCACATTCACAATCTCTTCATGTACGCGGAGTTCAGGCAACTCATAGCCAGTATCCGGATAACCGAGGTCGGAAGGCTTGGTTAGGAACAACGCCCATGTAGATACCCACAACCAAAACTCTTTTTCCTTATGCGGATAAAGTGTCAAGTTATTCGCCTTCGTGCTGTCTCGCTGAAAGAATCGAGTAAGAGCCTGTCCGGTGTCCATCACACCAAGATAACCAGCATAATGTATAAGTTCCTTGTATCTGTTTGGCGAAGGTGTAGCCGTAGCGACAAACCTGTAAGGGACACCCGAGAACAACGGTAGAAACTCCTGATAGGTCTTGGTGCCGAATCCGCGCAACACGCTGGCTTCATCCAATGATGTTGCAGTAAAATAGGACGGATCTATTCTCACTCCATCCTCACCATCACGCACACGTTCGTAGTTTGTTACCATGATGTCGGTAGGACATATCATCACATCTGCCATAGTTCGGACATAGGTTACTTTCATGTGCAAGTGTTGTTCCGCTTGTGTTAGGAACTCGACTACTACACGCTTAGGGCAAACGATCAATCCCTTGCCTCCTTTATGGTTCAAGATTACCCGAAGTATTTCCAGCTGGGTGACTGTCTTTTGCATACCGAAGCTGGAGAATATAGCACGGCATCCACCGGCAACCGCCCAACGAATGGTATCTTTTACATGAGGGTATAATGTCGGGGTAATTTCTTCCGAATTAATATAAAACCCCGTTTGATGACAGATAGCCATCTTATTTCTTAGAAATTCTATATATTCCATGATAATTTTAATTATTTCAATTTTGTATCCACCTCCTCAAACACCACACTCTCACTATCCGGCCTATATTTGGCAAAACAAGCCGTCATATACTTGCAACTATTCGCACCACCCTTGCTACGGAAAACGCATTCGCGACAAATTACCATTTTACCCTTTACGATAGCTCGGAAACGCTTTATTATCAGTGTCCGATCTGCGAAGTTTACAATGGTGCCAATAGGTGCTATTCTTAACTTTTCTACTGTTTTCATTTTCTTAGCTTGATTATTCTGATTCCATAATCTTTTTCAGAAACTCCAAATGATCCGGAAATGGTACGGAGTTCTTGTCTTGCTTCTCGTATCTTTTTTCTCGTTGTCTTTCCTGTTCTTCCCGGTCGTATTTCTCCAGTTGCCTTTTTCTGTATGCTTTGAACTCAATTAGAGCAGACATGATCACCATAGGATCCACAACACCGTAAAAGGTGCCATATTCGCCAGTTTTCAACTTGAAGAAAAAAAGCAACAATTCGGAAGCTTTCAGGTAATAGTATTCCACACGTATCATCACGGAAAGCTCCAAAACCTGTTGGAATGTAGGCTTCTCTTTTACACCGGCAAACTTGTACAAGTCCATCAGTTGAGCAATTATCCAAGTATTCACCTGTTCATCTGGATAGGTTTCTCCGAGCAAAGCCAATGAAGGCGCATTCCCCTTGAACGAACGTTCCACATTTTGAGCACATACAACCTGTAATGAAGGATTGAACTTTTTAGCGAAACTTTCACCGTCCCCGTATCTATTTACTACTAACCGTGTCCTTTCCGAAAGCTTTTGCGGCATATTCGAGGATTTCACGGTCTGTTTGTTCCTCTCGTGATTTTGCCCCGTTTGGAATTGCCGGATAGTTTCTGCTATTCTTGTTGTCATAATTACCTGATATTACTTTCTCAAAATTCGTTGGTTTGATAAGCCAATCGAAAGATGCTGTCCAGCCTTTTTTGTTCTGACCTTTCAAGAAATCGCTTTGATATGCCCTATGAATCATGTCGGCAAACGTCTTTTTGCCATAAGATTTTATACGTGCGTTAATCATCCCTTTACGGCTATCAGAAAGCGGAGTCCTGACCGTACCAAATACACCTTTTGTTTCCTCATTGAAGAATTTGACAAGTTCGGAGTAGTCGATATGTTCGGCGTGGGGCTGCGAAGTCCCACATACAAGAGATTCGTTAGAATCTCCTATATTATTTTCTTTTCTTTTCTTTCCTTTACTTGCTATTGTTTTTTCGACTTTTGCTATAGCATTGCTATCGTTTTCCGTAGCATTTGCTATAAATTCCGTAGCATTTGCTATTTCTGACTCTTTTTTCCCCCATCTCTTAGCGACACCTTTCTTTCCAGCCTCGGATCGTTTCTTCGATTTATCGTCTTTGTATCCCATTCTTTTCTTGAAGCTTTCGGAGTAGAAGTACTTACCATCCTCGGTAAAGACAAATAACCCAAAATCTTCAATCACGGATTTAATTAAGGAAGCATCTTCACGAAGGTCAAAAGCTATCATGTTATAATCTTTGACACTCATGTATTCTGGCTCCTCTCTAAGACGTTCTAAAATCATGAAGAACACTCCATATCCGGATGCCTTATGCCTCATTCGTAAGCGTATCAGCTTGTCTGAGTTCCTAGCGTTGCTGTCGTGGGGGAAATAACTCGTTAGCTCTTTCATAATCAAATCGCATAATCACAGTTTCGTTTGCTGTCGGCAACGAAACGCCTGTTGAAAAAACTACATAGAACCACTTTGGGATTCCCCATTGATACCTTGACCGGCTTCCCTCTCTTACATTTTGAGCAGGTATCCGGACGGATGGCCTGTCGTTCGTTCTTCTTTACCATATCTTTAGAATCTTACGTTTGTCAATTGTCTTCCTCTTGAAAACACAGCCCACTTTCCGTTACCCGTGTCTTTCAAATGCAAATCGGAAACTTCACCGAAACGGTTGATGTTACCGCATAAATCCACAAACCATGCGGCTTCCTTATCTTTATGAGGACGGATGCAACGACCTACAATCTGGTAATACATCGCAAGTGACATGGTAGGTCTGGCCATAACAACTGTGTCAAGTTCTGGGTAATCAAAGCCGGTAGTAAGTACACCAACATTGGCTACTACAGGTATTTCCCCGACCTTGAACATTTCGAGTATTCTTTCACGTTCCTTCTTTGGAGTATCACCGGAAACAATGACACATCCGGGTATGGACATCGTCAATCGTTCCGCTTCTTTCAAAAACCGGGTAAATACCAAAATACCCTTCCTCTTGCCTCCTGCTTTCGGATTCATCAGCCTTTGGACGATATGAACGATGTAACTATAAAAGTCTATCCGTTCATATTCCTTTTGGACTGACTTATCGGTATAGTCGGCTCCGGTAGTGTTTATCTTCAAATTGAGTTCGTTCCATCCGGTAGGATTCATCGGATAGTAGTTCACCTTTGAGAGATAGCCCATATCAAGCAAGGTCGATACCTGTACATGATAAATGACCTCTGAAAACACATGGGGCTTTGTCCGGGTTATGAATTTTAGCATAGAGCCGAAGTCACGGCTGGAACTCAAACGATATGGCGTTGCCGTTAATCCAAGAACCTTACACTTCACAGCATCGAAGAAATCCTTGTACATTCCCTCTATCGGATTCACAAGGTGACACTCGTCCACGATGATATTCTTGAAGTGGGCAAAAAGTTCCGGATGGCTTTTCACGCTACCGATGGTTGCGAATGTTATCCGGCTTATCTCTTTTGAATTGAAGGAGGCGGAATAAATGCTACAATCGAGAATCCCGTAAGAACAAAGTTTCTTGAAGTTCTGTTCAAGAATTTCCTTGCTCGGCTGGAATACCAATGTATGACCGTCAAGTCTTGAAGCGATGTCAGCTATGATAAGGCTCTTTCCGCTTCCTGTAGGCAATACCATGATAGCATTTGTTTTCTTCGCCTTGTTATTGAAGAAAGAAACGGCAGCATCAGAGGCTTTCTGTTGGTAATCTCGTAATACATAACTCATAGCCCTTTCTCCTTTCGTAACTTCTTATTAAGTGCTTTGTAATACTTGATTAATTGTTCGTACTCAAAATCAGTCATTTTAGTAGTACCAGCAGCTTTCACTTTTAGTAAAGCAAATTTCTGTTGTCCGATTTTAGCAATTAGATTCACCCGATAGCCTTCCAAATGGTCGGCTTTGAACCTGTTGCAGTGCCGGCATTCGGCATGGCAATTATTCTCATCAAACCGTGTTGCCAAATGTGTACGACTGAAATAGTGCCCGCAGTCCGCTTGTGTAAACGGCTTTATCTGTCCGCACGAGATACATCTAAAATACCCGTTTGGCATTGCATCACGAAGCCGGATAAAAAGGGAAAACTCTTTGTCGAGCTTAGCTTTCAAATCCGGCTTCTTTTTCACTGTTACCCCCGCTTTATCAAACAGAGGTAAAGGCTTGTCTTTCTTCTTAGCCTTTGTTCGTTTTATGTAGTACGGCATATTATTCTTTTAGTTCAACTCCCAAGCATAATACTTTGTCAGACACACCTACATCATCAAATTCAAGTTCTGAATAACTTGTTTCGTATGGATAAGGATATATCTTACCGTACTTTTTATGCAACTTAATTATGTCTTCATCCGTCAATTTGCGTCTGATACGCATCTCGATTTCGTAGTCATCGGAAAGATTCTCAATAACCTTTCTAAGCTGACCTACTGTCTTAATTTTGTCTATTCTCATAATCTTTCCCAATTAAAAGCCCCGAAGCGTATTCTCCGGGGCACAACCATTATTTACTAACCCTTGCCATTTATGTGTGGCTCACATTTATGTGGAGATGGGGCGATTCGAACACCCAATTAAGGACTTATCCTTTTGCGCTACTTCTAAGGTTAATTACTCCTTATATCTCACGTACCGTACTTTCTACCATGTGCACCTCTCGAAAGTCAAAAGCACTCCACTGCGCACCCCCATTTTCGCCCGCCCCATCTTCACAGACCAGACAGGCAGGTTAACAAAGTTATTCCATATAAGCCATTGAAAACTCTTTCGGAATAAACCGCCCGACCGGGATAGGTTTAGCAGATTCAATGGCTGTATGGATTTCCCTCTTTCTGAACTCATGTCCCTTTTCTTTGGCTTGTTTCTCACATTCTTCCTCTTTGTTTTTGAGATAGTGGGTAATAAGCATCATCGCTCTGTCAACGTTGAAGGTGTTCACGACAAAAGTCTGAACTCTCTCGTCTTCATTCTCCCCATCCGTGAATGTGATTTTCGTCTCAATCTGATAGAATTTCTTTTCATTGGGCTTGGAATCTCCCTCTTCTTCATCTTCTTCCGTTACAGAATCGTTTAAAAGGAATGTATCTTTTAATTCTTCGAGGGTGGCATCATCTACCTTGCGTTCTTTCAAATTATCAGTAAGAATCACACAAGAATCGAACTCCTTGACCATTGTCAAGGTGAATCCGAACATATAGTTTAGTTCGATGTAATCTTTCAAGATACTACAAGAATTTTCCAATCCGGTGGCATACAGCAGGAACTTATGTTTCTTGTCCCCTATTTGTGCCTGTGCAAGATAGGGATATAAGAATTTGTTCTCGTTCTCGAATGCCAAGCGGTTCTGGTTGCTGACTTCCACTTCCTTAATGCCGTCAGCTTCCATACTGAAACGAATTTTCGCCAAAGTGTCTTGGTCTATCAGCGTGCCACGGTCAAAAAGAATTTCATTCCGTTCGATGGTTACTGTTTCACCTGTATCTTCATCAATGAAAGATTCCTCCCATGTTTTGAGGACACGTTTTGCAAGGTACATGTTGAGCATCTTCTTTGGGTCAGATGTCACATACCGGATTTCTGTTTTTCTTGTTTCTATCATAACTAAATAAATTCTTGATTTCTTTGTATTTCCTGCTGGGCGTATATCAGCATTTGATGTTCATTTGCAGCCGGCAGATAGATACCTGCCACTGATGCACTCCAATTACGGAAACGGTCAATACTCAGGGTCATTTCACCTGTTGTCAGTTCGGCAGAACTGCGTAAATAGGTTACTTCATTGCCTTTCTTGTTGACCGTCTTACGTTCAAACAAATCACGGTTGCAAGTCCTCTTATAAAAATCAATTTTTGCTTCATCGAGGCTGCAACCGTATTCACTACCGAAATACCCTAAAAGAAGATGCAAGTAGCTGTTTTGGGCAAGCGTGCGGTTAGGAAGCTTCTTTTTTACTTCCACAACGGCCCGCTCCTTGAACAGTTTATTTACATACTCCTTAAACTTGGGTATTTGGTATTCATTTTTCAAGTCGTATATCATCCATTTCCAAAGATTTTAGTATCGGTTATAAGTGCTCTGTTTTCTTCCAAGAACCGGATAAACTCCTCACAATGATTAGTAAGAATAGGAATATCACGTTCAGGATTGAAAACGTATGTTTCTGTATAGGTATCTACCACATAGCCGCCTTTGTTGAACTCTACAATGTTATACTCAAATGTCCGTACATCAGAACCGTTCTTCATTAAAGCGTATGGATATACTAAATGCTGGTGGTGATCTTTGAACTTTCCCACGGTATAACTACCGGTTGTTTTGATGTCGTGAACACTGGTAGGCATCAGTTCGTCAATCAGACCGTAAACCAATACATTGCCGTATGCAGTCGGAAGGATTGCCTCTACACGTTGCTGCGTCAACGCCCCTTTGTAGTAATTTGCGAACTCACGACAAAGGGATATAGGAAAGACAAATGAACGATTGTTATAAACGGCTTTCAAGGCTATAACCTTTTGCTCGCCATTCCCTATATCAGAATATATCTTTTCTACCTGCACCGTTTCAGATTTCCGGTTCTCAATCATACAGTCAATGACCTCATTAAAAGCCGTACCCTTGTCGGCAACTTCGCTGTCAAACGGTTTACGGTTAATACGGTCTATCAGTTCTTGGAACTGCTTCTGCTGAAACTCTTCTTCTGTACAAGGCGGATTCTCACTCCACCCATAATAACGCTCATATATGACATCGCTATTAAGGTAATTGAAGTAAGAATCCAATAATGTAGCATATATCTTATACTTAGGCTGCATCTGAATAAGTTTTAGTCTCTTTGTTAAAAATCAGTCCTAATTCTTTCGCCTTAGCTGCCAACATCATTGAGGCTTTCATCTTTGAACTTCCCACATGGTTGAAATCATCAATATGGGCGATAAAGTCATTCGCTGAAGCTGCGTCGGCAACTAATTCTAAACAACCTGTTATATCAGATAGCACTTTGTTATATGCTTCTTGTTCAGCCTTTTTTGATTGCAACATAGTAAGATATGGAGCAATAATCCGAGTAGAGATAAAATCATTCTTGGTCGTCGGATTGCCGTTTTTGTCAAGGATGGTAGGTACTTCCATCACTGAAGGCAAGTTACAAGTATTCTTTCCGTCATTCCTTGATGTCGGATCGAAAGTAATAGTACGTCTCTGCACTCCTCTCTCACTCTTCATTTCCAAGTAACCTAACAAATCAAGTTCGGTGACGATGGAGTTGTAGGACTTCTCACGTAAGGCAGGAATAAACACCGTATCATCACCCTCTTTTCTTGTGTCACGATGGGCAACAAAAATGATATGTTTCTTCAGACTTGATAGCGTTCTTGTCATCCAAGAAAATTCAGCATTGATACCGCCCCAATCTCGAATAGATGGCTGCCTGGTTCCACATTTATAAGTGATGATAAAATCCATCATCTTACCAATGGTATCAACCACAATAGTCTGATAAACAGACAAATCTTCTTGCAAAACCAGCTGAACATCATTCCAAGAAGTGACCTGCACAGTGTCAATATTCTCCAAATGAGCCATATTCATACGCTTAACACCATTGTCAAAATCCAACAACAGAGGCTTTGGTGCACTCAAAGCTACTGTGCTCTTACCCATACCTGCTTGACCGTAAATCATCATCTTTACGTTTGTTGGAATATTCAATTCCGTTGATTTTCTGATTAAACTCATGATTGTTATATTTTTAGTTAGTAATTATATTAGAGACTTCAATAAAGGATCTATACCATCCTTCAATTCTTTAAGTTTCTTCAGCGAATAAACTTTAGGACTATTCCTATGTACACCAGCCCTTTTCCAAGTCAATGCTCCCGTAGCGCACTGATGAGCCAACCACCTTCTACCAAATCCAAGTCGTATAGCTTGCGTTTCCGTAATCTCATCAATGACCGGATCCTTGGAGATCGCATATTCGCTGACAGCTTCTTTCGCGGCCGCTTTTATTATTTTCTGTAATTGCCAAACGTCAAGTTCCATATAATAAAGGCATATTACGCCCTCTAATTCTTACACGAACACGGGCGATAAGTTCTACATTGGCATTAGAACGGGTTCGGATTTGTTGCCGTTTCATGTCTAAATGACTATCAACACAAAGAATAATCAAAAGTACACAAGCAACAAATGATCTCATGGCCGGCGAAAAGTCCAGCGTCAACCGGATACCTGATATCCTCTCGGCTAACTTTAATGCCAACTCCCTCCCATTCCGAACACCCAAAATTAAAAATGCTGTCTGAAGCTGGTTATTTATCGTACTTACTGCACGATGCTTCAATACGGCAATCTCCTTTTTTTCATACCCGGCTGCGTACATTTGTGCTGTAATGTCACATTCGGGCGTTAACTCGGTAAATACTTTCATAATCGTGTGTATTTAAAGTTTGAATCAGGAATCTCTAAATACTGTAACTATCCCTTTCGGAACATTAGTTTCCGATCTCCACTTATGTCCATTTTTGTACCCTTGTGCATTAAGCAATGAAACATTGTTGCGCACTGTGCAGACTTTATCGATAGGAAATTCTACTTTCTTCCCTTTCTTTAAGTCTCTCATACGAGGCATAATTTCCACTTTTTTCTCCATAAACTGATTATATTTAATTGAATGTGGACGGAACCGGTAACGATCCGGCATACACACTTCCGGCTGTGTGCAGAGCATTCCATACGCCCGCCCGTTTGCCGGGGTTTTCACCCGGCTGCTTTTGCTAACCTAAACACAAAACGAATTAAACAACTTCAAGAAAAGCCTTAATAGCCAACATTTTCTTTTCAGCTAACACTTTGGCAGCTTCTTCTCGATTTTTCCAATCTTTATAAAGTTCGAGGTCCTTTTTTGTACTTTCGAGGTCTTTATTAAGAGACGACACCAATTCAATCAGTTCCTCTCTTGTCATTTCTTCAATACCTTTTGTTTCCATATACATTATTATTAATAGTTACCAACTTTTTTCTTTATAAATGGCGATCATTAGAATAACCGACATCACGAATGTTAATACGTGAAACGGATTAAAGAACATGCCAACAAAACAGGTAGCCGACATCAGTACTGCGCAGATGAATAAAATTAGCTGCACTCTTGAATAAAAAATTACTCTTTTCATAAGCGTTAGAATTAAATTGTACCCGGCAACCGATTCGATCGGCAGCATCACACATTATGCCGGGCTATATATTAAAGCGACATTCGATAGACCGTTTAACACCGATCCGGGACAAGTCAACCGGACTTCACGGACACGACATAATATCCAATATCGCCAACCTTATTACCTTCATTAATAAGTTAGTTTATAATCCTTTCGTTTCAACCCCATTTCTGTGGGTACTAAGGTGTAAGTAAGAGAAAGAACCATCAGAAGTGACCGGGTGAGATATGCCCTACGCCCACCCGACCGGGCTTTAGTAAGCCGTTATGAAGTTTTCTACTTTGAAGCTTCTGAATCCATTCGCATCTACATCGAAGTAGCGGACAGTTTTGTAGTTTTCTGATCCAGTTCCTTTTATTAGGCTCTGAACATCTTTGAGAGTACCCTTAGCACGGCGAAGCGATCCATCTGCCTTTTCATAAGCGAACGTTACAATACCTCTGTGCATTTGCTTTGTCAACCGGTATAAAGCCCATGCGCGAGAAAGACATACGGCGAATGCTTTACCGGTTGTTCTCATTAGCTCATAAGCCATACAGAATACTTTGTGTCTAAAATTTGAAGTTTTCATAATCGTGTGTATATTAAAGTAGTCCAAAGACTACCGGTTAAAACTTGATACAATGTGGTGAAACTTTGCTTTATCCACCCCTCTAAATGAGGCTTCATTAAGAATGTGATCAGCGACATTATCATTAACCTTGATTGCCTTTAGCGTATTAATATCAATATGATAAGGTTCGTCGGTTGGCTTTGCGAGAGGCACGTAGCCTGTAAACGGAAAATTTCGTCTGCCGATTGGCCAAACTATATAACCATGAGGATATTCATCTACAATCTCGAAAATATCTTTACGATTGTAATTCTCAGTAACTAATATATTCATAATCGTGTGTGTTTATGTGTTAGTATAAATAGTTGTTCATTGCTTCGTAGCCACCAAATATTTCGGCAACAGGATCGTTAGACCAATCCAGTGGGGTGAGATATTCAACCTCTCTTTCGAGAGTTTCTATTTCATCAGAGAGGATTTTCACGATCTCTGACTTGCTGTCTACATTATATACATAGCAGACTTCTTCTTCGCTAATCGTGCTCAACGCTTCTAACTCGCCTCTTTTGTTTTCGAGTTCTGCTAATGCTGTTTCATAAGATCGTGCCATAATCGTGTATTTTAATATGTTCGTACTATTGCTTTACTCAACACGATCGCTTACCTTTGCTTTCGTGATTGATTGATGATGCAAATATACTACCATATTTCAGTAAATAAAATCTTTTACTGTATTTATTCAGTATATAAGCATTATTTAACCTTTCTGTATTCTTGCGTACGTTATATAGAGTGGTTATGAAGAAAGAGAGTTGGGCGTTATTATTAAGTTCTGTAGCTGTACTTATTAGTTTAGTTGCAATATGTGTAGCTTGTCCGCATAAAGCAGAATTGGGATTTGATTACCAAGGAGTGATAGTAGGAGTATTATCATTGTTAGTGACAATTCTAATAGGATGGCAGATATATACATTTATAGATATAAATAAGAAAAGCAAGGAATTAGAAGAAGCTAAGACCGCGGCACTCATAAGCACGGAAAGAAATAACGCTTTAACAACCAATGCTATTTCTGATTTTTATTATTACATTTTACTTAAGTCTGATCCTTTAGGAGTTGAGTATCGATTTTTAGATTACAGAATAAGCTCATTATACCACTTTTCGAATATCGGAGAAATTGAGACTTGTAATACAATAGTTAAGGTGCTTTTGGAGATGATTGTTGTTCCAGAAGATATCAAGGTTTTAGAGAGTGGGAAAAATAGAATACTTATGTTGCTCACAAAAGTAAAAGATACAGATAAAATTATAGGATATGAAGAATTAGTTTCGAGAATTGCACGATTAGGTATTATGCCTAAGCAATCAAAGTAATTTATGTAAGCTTTCAATTATCTCATCTTGGACTTTCTTATACTCTTCGGGAGATAACAGTTTTAATCCCGAATATTGAAGTAGATGGTTCAAATGACATGGAAAAGAAGCGTTAACATTGCGTCTATTCCAAATATCACATTGAATTTGTACATCTGATTTATAGCGTTCAATTGCTAAATTCAGAATAGACTCTTTGGTAGCCTGTTGATACGGAAGTTTATTATTGTCATCCATAGTGATAAAGCAAAGACGACAACCCCAAAGTTGCGGTTTGAGTAAGTCGCCTATATAATCCCTTACGGGAACAGTTAAACAATTTAGTCGGTATCATCCGCAACTTGATACAGACACAAATATACTGACATATATCAGTAAGTACAATAAAAATGACAACAAAAGAAAGATTCGTTGAATATTTAAAGTTTAAAGGAATGGGACAAACCGCCTTTGAAGAATCAGCAGGTCTATCACGTGGAGCCATTGCTAAAAAAACTGGATTTAATGCCGACTCCATAGAAAAAATTGCTATTGCCTGCCCCGATTTAAATATAAATTGGCTCGTAACTGGAATAGGAAAAATGTTGAATACGACTTATGATATTACAGATTCACCTCGGACAGAAAGCGACATTAAAATTCTCGACATACGCGTATGTGCCGGTCAAGGTATCGGCTTTGACGGTGAAGAAAACAAAGTTATAGGATATGTGAATATTCCAGAGTTCACTGGATGTTATGGCATAACTGTGTACGGTGATTCTATGTATGATATGTATATGTCTGGCGATATTATTTTTGTCCGTGAAATAAAGGATAAACGACACATAGATAATGGTCAGCCATATGTAATCATCACTAAAGAAGACAGATTACTTAAAATGATTCATATTGACTATGAACATAGGAAAACGCTCTTATCTTCTTATAACAATGCAACAAATCCTGATGGGAAACGGAAATATCCAGATATGGAAATTGATATAGATAACGATGTGCTTTACTTATATAAGATTGTGGGGAAATTAGCTAGAACACAAATGTAACTTAGGAATAGCTTCATGAAATTTAATCAATACACATGGAGCTTATGCCTATCCAAGAGAGCTTCAGCAGAGCATTTCCGCCGAAAAGTCTTCGAGCGGACGGAATGATAAAACAAAAACAATAAATTAACCATTAAAATTAAGATACTAATGGAATATCAAAGCGAAATTAGAGATAGCGAAATCAATGAACTTCTAGAGAAAGTTGAAAGAAGAAATTATGGAAAGTATCTATTAAAACTCAGATTAAATCCAATTAGAGGTTTTGAAGATCAAGTAATTAAATTTGATTTTCCTGTAACAGCCTTAATCGGGCCAAATGGTGGAGGGAAAACGACTGTACTTGGAGCCGCAGCATGCGCATATATATCAGAAAAGCCAAGTCGTTTTTTCTCAAAAAGCGGCTCATTAGACAACAGCATGCAGAACTGGAAAATATTATATGAATTGATAGATAGAGATATTAACGCCAAAGAATCAATACAACGAACAGCTAAATTTAAAAGCTATAAATGGTATCGCGATAATATGAGCAGGACAGTTTCTATATTTGGAGTATCAAGAACAGTTCCTGCTACAGAAAGAAACGAAATGAGAAAATGCGCATCAACTGTTTTTAAATATGACTCATCTCAAGTTGAGAAATTCAACGATTTAGTAGTTTCTGCAGCATCAAAAGTGTTGGGCAAGAATCTTTCCGGATATTCTCAAATAAAAATTGATGACAATGGGAGAGTAACATTATTACAAGGATTAACAGACAATAATATTTCTTTTTCTGAATTTCATTTTGGAGCAGGAGAGTCAAGTGTTATTAGAATGATTATGAAAATTGAATCGTTAGATGAAAACTCTCTTGTATTAATAGAAGAAATTGAAAATGGACTTCATCCTATTGCGACTCAAAGAATGGTAGAGTATCTTATAGATTTCTCTAAGAGAAAGAAATCACAAGTTATATTTACGACTCATAGCAATGATGCGTTATTACCACTTCCTCCTAAAGCTATTTGGGCAGCAATTAACAATACTTTATTTCAAGGAAAATTGAATGTCAAATCATTAAGAACAATAACCGGGCAAATAGAAGCATCTTTAGCTATTTTTGTAGAAGATGAATTTGCTAAAATGTGGATTGAAACTATAGTGTCTGATGATTCATCAATTATCGAAAACTCACTCGAAATCCATGCAATGGCTGGAGATGGAACTGCAGTAGCTATTAACAAATATCATAACGATGATCCCTCTGTAAAATTCAAATCAATTTGCATTATTGATGGAGATTCAAAACAGCAAGATTCTGAAGCAGACAAGGTTTTTAGATTACCGGGTGAATCCCCAGAAAAATATATTTATGGTAAAGTTGTAGAACTAATAAGCAACCCTAATGAAACAAAAATCGGAGAACTTAGTTTATTATTACAAAAAAGATATGAGGACAGTAACTTCGTTGAAAAAAAAATCAAGGATGTGGGAATAACATGTCGTGATTATCATTTATTGTTTTCACAAATAGGAAAAAGCATAGGCTTTATTTCAGAAACAGTTGTAAAAAGTGCCTTTTTACATTTATGGTCTAGATATTATACAGATGAATCCGGGAAAATATTATCCATCATAAAAAACAATATGACTATATAAGTAGCATGAAGAAAATTTTATTTTTAATGACAATCTTAATCACCTTCTCCTGCGGAGGTGGCAAAACAGAAATAACAGGCGCAGATAAATATATCAACACCATCACAGGATTCACCTGTGAAAAAGCAACTGTTACCGATAATGGCTATTTAGTGATTGCCATTGATGCTGAATCTGCTTCCGGATATGATACGCTTGCTTCACAATTTCTTGAAGAAGCTAAAAAAGAAGGTGTATCTGGACTAAAAGGAGTATTGATCGTCGATATAAAAAACTCGAAGTTTGAACAAGGAGCTGTTGTTGGCAAAAGAATAGGGAAAGCTTATGAATAACCAGAAACAATCACAGCTATTCTTAATTCGTAGCAATAAAATCCCGGCATATTTTTTTAGTCATGCCGTGCGACAGCGTATAGAAAAAAACTATCTTTGCCAAACGAGAAACGTTATATCTATGAATAAACGACTAACTTTTTTACAAATATTTTATAGAAGTCAATTCATAAATATATAAATATCAGATAATAAACATATTACAGCATATAAATGAAAAGTAAAAGTTTAGTTTCTATCGATCAATGCTCCAAAGAGGACATTCTTCGTATTCTGGATAACGCCAGGAAGTTTGAAGCAAATCCGAACCGTAAGGTACTGGAAGGCAAAGTTGCAGCGACCTTGTTCTTCGAACCCTCCACCCGCACACGTCTAAGTTTCGAAACTGCAGTGAACCGGTTGGGCGGCCGTGTGATCGGTTTCTCTGACGCTTCCACGACTAGTTCCTCCAAAGGCGAAACACTGAAAGATACCATCCTGATGGTAAGCAACTACGTTGATCTTATCATTATGCGCCACCATTTGGAAGGCGCCGCCCGTTATGCATCGGAAGTCACGGACGTGCCTATCATCAATGCCGGTGACGGAGCAAACCAGCATCCTTCCCAGACAATGCTGGACCTCTATTCCATTCAAAAGACACAAGGCAAGCTGACCGATCTCAACATCACAATGGTAGGTGACCTGAAATACGGACGTACCGTACACTCACTGATAGTAGGTATGTCTCATTTCAACCCGACATTCAACTTTATCGCACCAAACGAACTCCGCATGCCGGACGAACAGAAAAACTTCTGCGACAAACATGGCATCAAATACAACGAATATACCGAATTTACGGAAGACATCATCAACCAGACGGATATTCTGTACATGACCCGTGTACAACGCGAACGTTTCACCGACCTCGAAGAATACGAACGTGTAAAGAATGTGTATATACTGAAGAATGAGATGTTGAAAAACAGTCGTGAGAACCTGCGTATCCTGCATCCGCTGCCTCGCGTGAACGAAATCGCTTATGATGTGGACGATAATCCGAAAGCCTATTATATCCAGCAGGCACGCAACGGACTGTTCGCCCGTCAAGCCATCATCTGCGAAGTGTTGGGCATTTCCGTTGAAGATTAAAAATCCCGTTTTCTGATTTTCAACTTTCAATTATCAATTTTCAATTATCAAAAGTTATGTCAGCAGAAAAGAAAAAAGAATTACAGGTCGCCGCTTTAGAGAACGGTACTGCCATCGATCATATCCCCCCCAGCCAGTTGTTTAAAGTAGCCAAATTACTGGGGCTGGAAAACATGGACAATACGATTACGATCGGCAACAATTTCCACAGCAATAAAATGGGCTGTAAAGGCATGATCAAAATCTCCGACAAGTTCTTCTGTGACGAAGAGATCAACCGCATCGCCCTGATCGCCCCTAACGTGATCCTGAACATTATCCGCGATTACGAAGTGGTGGAGAAAAAGACCGTTACCTTACCGGACGAACTGGTAGGGCTCGTAAAATGCAACAATCCGAAATGTATTACCAATAATGAACCAATGCCGACCCGTTTCGATGTAATCGACAAAGAAAAGGGTACGATCAGATGCCATTATTGTGAACGTAAGATTAATAAAGAAGACATCATCGTTAAATAATTAACAATCGACAATTATTTGTCGCAGTCTTTTAATTGCCCATTGTCAATTACCAATTGTCATGAAACACGACTGGAAGCCCGGCACGATGATCTATCCGCTGCCAGCAGTAATGGTTAGTTGCGGCTCTGAGCCTTCAGAATACAATATTATCACAGTCGCGTGGGTGGGTACGATATGTACCAACCCACCGATGTGTTATATCTCCGTCCGTCCGGAACGTCACTCCTACCCGATCCTGAAAAAGAACATGGAATTTGTGATTAACCTGACAACCCGCTCTTTAGCATACGCAACAGACTGGTGTGGTGTCAATTCCGGCAAAGATCATACTAAGTTCGAAGAGATGAAACTGACGCCTGGAAAAGCCTCGGTCGTAAATGCTCCAATCATCGAAGAATGCCCGCTCTGCATCGAATGCCGGGTAAAAGAAGTAATGGCATTAGGCAGCCATGACATGTTTATCGCCGATGTGGTAAACGTGCAGGCCGACGACAAATATCTGGACCCGGAAACGGGAGCTTTCGATATGCAGCGTGCTGACCTGCTGGCTTATTCACATGGCAAATATTACGGATTGGGCGACTTTGTCGGTAAATTCGGCTGGTCGGTCAGAAAGAAAAAATAGTCATGAAGAAAATTTACCTTATATTGCTGATACTTCCATTCTGTTTCTCGGCCAACGCCCAGAAGTTTATCAAGATCGAAGATAAGACATTCAACTGGGGAGGAAAAGTCGGAGTCAATGCCGCGCTCCCGATTGTCAAATCGTTGACGATAGACAATCAGGAGATGGAAGACATACGTCTGCAATATAAGGTAGGTTACCAAGCAGCTGTGTTTGCACGAGTCAATATCGATCGTTTCTATATTCAACCCAGCTTGGCATGGCAATATACGGAAGGTGACATACGTTTCAACATACCACAGACGGAAAACAGCCTGCCTGACGGGACAAACACCCAAATGCCTATCGGCAAGAACCGGATTACTTATAAGTCCGCCACGCTCGAAGTTCCGGTGATGATCGGTTATTATCTGGTAAAAGAAGGTCCGTACGCATTAAGCATGATGTTCGGCCCCAATATCAAATACAACTACAAAACGCGCTACAGTACAGATATGACAGACAGACCCCGCGAGTTTGAAGACGACAATACCCCTTTCGGCATCAGCATAGCCGCCGGGCTGGGAGTCAGTATCTGGCGTCTGTTTCTTGACTTCAGTTATGAATTCGGTTTGAACGAGGTAGCTTCCGATTTCCGTGAGATAGGTACCGAGGCCAACCAGAAAGGGACTCTCAACATTGAAAAACGAACAAACATAATGAGTTTCTCACTCGGTTTCCTGTTCTGATTCAGATTTCCATTGTTAAACCATTAAAAAACATATCAGATGAAAAAAGTCAAGATTACGGTATTAAAAACTACTTTAGATGAACAACTGGCCCGCGAATACGGCGCCGAGGGACTGACCGCCTGCCCCATGCTGAAAGAAGGACAAGTTTTTTATGCTGATTATGCCAAGCCGGAAGGTTTTTGTGACGAAGCTTGGAAAGCGATTTACCAATATGCTTTTGCGTTGTCACATGGTGCCGGAAAAGAAGTATTCTATTATGGAGACTGGATCAGAAAACCGGGAGTTGCCATCTGCAGTTGCAATGACGGATTACGCCCTGTCATATTCAAGCTCGAAGCGACGGACGAAGAGTCCGAGATAGACTACACGCCTGTCCGTTGACCAAGAATCAGGATGTATACCCTTATCCTGTAAAAATGGTACTTATCCCCGTAATTCATATACAATCCGAACCAGCCTGTCACAGTAACTTTGTATCTGTTCCTCCGGAACATTTTTAATAGCGATTTAAACTAATATACAAGTATGGCAAAAAAAGTATTGATCTTATCATCCAGTCCCCGCCGAGGCGGCAACTCAGACACACTCTGTGACGAATTTATGCGTGGTGCGGCAGAAAGCAATCATGAAGTGGAAAAGATTTTCCTGAGAGACAAAACAATCCATTACTGTACGGGATGCAGTACATGCAGTCTGTACCAGAAGCCATGCCCTCAAAAAGACGACGCGGCAGAAATCATCGAAAAAATGGTGGATGCCGATGTGATCGTAATGGCTACCCCAGTCTATTTCTATACAATGAGCGCTCAAATGAAAACCCTGATAGACCGCTGCTGTGGAAGATACACGGAGATGAACGGCAAGGAATTTTATTTCATCGTAACGGCAGCCGAAGACGACCATAAGAAAATGCTCCGCACGATCGACACTTTCCAGGGATTCCTGGACTGCCTGGAAGATCCCGTAATAAAAGGAACCGTGTTCGGATTAGGCGTTTGGCACAAAGGAGAGATCAACGGAAATCCCGCCATGAAAGATGCCTATCAAATGGGAAAACAGGTTTAAGCGATTGCAATGACAGCCCTTTTCAAAGCATATATGTTTTGAATGCAAAACATATATGTTTCGTTTTCAAAACACCGGTGTTTTGAAACAAGGCCTTTTCCATTTACGACCGGAAGCCAATCCGTATGGCGGAAATAAAAAGGCTGTGTCGCAATCCTTGACACAGCCTTTTTATTCCCAAACGCCACAAAATGTTAATCGAACATATGTCTGAACTTATCGAAAATCTTCTCCTTGACAGATTTCTTCGGTTGGAAATTAGGAGAATTCTCCAAGCCGTTCATGATATCCTTCTCTGACGCAGACAACGTTTCCGGAATATAAACACTTACGTTTACAAGCAGGTCTCCCGTTCCATAACTGTTAACAGAGGGAAGCCCTTTGTTTCGCAAACGGAGCACTTTCCCCGGTTGAGTCCCTGGCTCGATCTTGACTTTAGCCTTACCATCGATGGTCGGAACTTCAACTGTGCCACCCAAAGCCGCTTGAGGCACACTCAGTAACAGGTTATACAGAATGTCGTTCTCGTCACGTATCAGTTCCGGATGCGGCTCTTCTTCGACCAAGATCAGCAAATCACCGTTAATACCTCCATGACGGGCTGCATTCCCCTTCCCACTCATGGAGAGCTGCATGCCTTCCGCCACACCGGCCGGGATATTGATCGTGATCACCTCGTCGTCGCGCACGATTCCTTCACCATTGCACTCGCTACATTTCTTGGTGATAATCTTCCCTTCGCCTCCACAGGTCGGACAGGTTGTCTGTGTCTGCATCTGTCCTAAGATCGTATTGGCCACACGGGTGACAACACCGCTGCCATGACAGGTTTCACAAGTCTTGGAACTGTGATCGTCCTCTGCCCCGCTACCGTGGCATTTGGAACAGGTTACATATTTCTTAACTTTGATCTTCTTTTCGACTCCGGTAGCGATCTCTTTCAGGTTCAACTTTACTTTCACACGCAAATCCGAACCACGATTCACCCGGCGACCGCCACGTGAACCGCCACCAAAGCCGCTGAACCCGCCAAAGCCACCGAAATGTCCGCCAAAGATGTCTCCAAACTGAGAGAAAATATCATCCATAGACATTCCTCCGCCAAAGCCACCGCCCTGCGAAGCACCTCCTACTCCGGCATGACCGAACTGATCATAACGCTGACGCTTCTGAGGATCACTCAGTACATCGTACGCTTCTGCAGCCTCTTTGAAGTTCTCTTCAGCCTGCTTGTCACCCGGATTCTTGTCAGGGTGGTACTGAATCGCCTTTTTACGGTAAGCTTTCTTTATTTCTTCTACCGAGGCAGTCTTCTCGACGCCCAGCACTTCATAATAATCTCTTTTAGCCATCTTCGTATCTGTCTGTTGTTATTTGCTCATTATCCTGTCGTATTATTCGCCTACCACTACTTTAGCGTGGCGAATCACCTTATCGTTCAAAGTATAACCGGTCTGCACACAATCCAGAACCTTGCCCTTCATATCGGGTTCCGGTGCAGGAATCATGGCGACTGCTTCAGACGTTTCAGCATCGAACGGTTCACCGACAGTTTCGATCGGTTTTACATTCTGATGAGACAGGTAAGACATGAATTTCGAATAGATAAGTTCCACTCCTTCCGTAACAGCCTTTATATCTTCAGCCGAACGGATATTCTGCAAAGCACGTTCGAAATCGTCGACAACAGGAAGCAGGTGAGTCAAAGCACTTTCGCCACCGTTCTTGATCAGCTCGGACTTTTCGCGCAATGTACGTTTACGGTAGTTATCGAACTCAGCCATCAAGCGCAGGTGGGAATCATTCAGTTCGTCATATTTCTTCTTAAGTTCTTCCAGCTCCTTCTGCTCCGGACCTTCATCCGTCACATTGTCAGATACGGAATTTTCTTCTGACGCATTTACCTGTTCATCCTGCAATTTTGTCGCTTCATCAGCACCTTGGCGTTCTTTTTTGTCAGCTGTTTCCTTCTTGCTATTAAAATTCATCTTGTTCATAATCAATTATATATTTTCATTACTATCTAATTGTCAGTAAGATATCATACCTATATCGGTCATACGACCTGCCTGTCGGCATTATTCTTGTCGATATCAATCACCAATATAACATCAAATATACTGCCAACTGTTCTTATAGAACGAAAATATCTTTACCTTTGTGTAGTAAAAGATGATTTATTGTCATAGTACAAATAATAAGATTAATAAAACAATTAAGAAATTAATTATGAAGAGAGCGATTTTGCCAGTTTTACTGCTATTTGCATTTCTTACCGGTTTTGCCCAAAACCGGAATATATGCCGATTAGGAATTACATACGATATCAGTCAAAGCAACCACTGGGGGAAAAACAAACCGGTCATAACCAGTGTCATTCCTTATTCGCCGGCAGAACTCGCAGGAGTTAAAACCAATGATATCATTATAGCTATCGACGGTGTGCAAACGACAGATATTTCGTCGGAAGAGATCGGTGAAATGCTGAATCCCGCCGGGAAAAACGAGGTATTACTGACGATCGGCAATCTGGCGAACCCTGCTAAACAGGTGCTTGTCAAAAAAGAATGCAAAAAAGGGAATGCGATTACCGAAGAACAATTGGCCACCGCTTTTTCTATGTACAGCCTCGAAACGACCAGCGAACGGGAATTTGTCTGTCCATTCAAGACAACCGTGACAGCCGACCCTGTAGATTTCGGAAAGTTCAAGACGTTCGCCTTCTCTGCCATAGACGAGAATAACAGCAAACTGGAAACGGCCATCAACGAAAGTATCGAAAAGGAGTTGACCAAGAAAGGGATGACTGTCGACACAAACCGTCCCGACATTATAGTACAGACCTTCTATTTCTTCGATAAGAATCCGAACTATAAAGGGGCGAACAAGATTCTGATTGAAAAAGAGCCGATCTATCGCTACAACTTCAATCACAGTAAGATGGAGACATTCCCGTTCTTGAACTCGATGTCTGCAGAAGCAGAAGCGGAGTATCTCCTCCAGTTCGGTTTCCGCCTGATTGACCAACGTGATGTACCGGGCCGTATCCTGTGGGAATGCGAGGCAAACGAACTGCTGGAAGACTCATATCGTCTAGATGAATACGCCCGCATTCATGCACCGTTGATGTGCATGCAATATCCATATGTCAAATATCAGCGCAACGTGCCATTCAAGGTCAATCAGAAAACCTACAACTATACAGGACTAAGTTACGACATCGACCATATGGAACAGATCGCCGACGTCGATAAGAACTCTCCTGCCTATGCAGCTGGATTACGCCCCCGTGATATTGTAGAGAAAATCAACGACCAGAAAATGAATCACACGGCAGAAGAATTCTCCGCTGCTTACAAAGGATTTATTACCAACACGATGAAATACCGCGATCCGAAAACCCAGTTTACGGATGCCAACGGTTTCAAACGCTGTATGTTCTGGGACACATTCAAATACCCACAAGTAGCCGATGCGATCCAGAAACCCGGTAACAAGACCGCCTACTCATATTTATATTATTACGCCCCGTATATCAACCCATCCGGAAACAATGCCTGTACGTTCGATATCAAAAGGGGTAAAAACAAAATGGAAATCATCGTCCGCCCGACCATTCGCCGGTCCGTGACGGTCGAAGTAAAATAAAGCATTTACAAGAACGTGATATATCCGCAAAATTTCGAACAAAAAACGGGCTTCGATAAAGTCCGTCGTTTAATTTCAGAGAAATGTTTAAGCCCGCTCGGAGAAGAACGGGTGGCAGAGATGGAATTCTCTGCCGATTATCAAACCGTAACCCGACGCCTGGAACAAACTGACGAGTTTGTTCGTATCCTGCATGGAGAAGACGAGTTTCCCGCCAGTTATTTTTTTGATGTGCGTTATTCGTTGAAGCGGATACGCCCCGAAGGAACCTGGCTAGATGAAAAAGAGCTATTCGACCTGAAACGTTCGCTCCAGACAATCAACGATATTATCCGCTTCTTTCGCCCTTCCCTGGAAGAGGGAGAAGAGATCAAATACCCGGCATTGACCGCCCTTGCCGGCGATATTCAGGTATTCCCGCAGTTAATCGGAAAGATCGACGCGATACTCGACAAATTCGGACGAGTGAAGGACAATGCCTCTCCTTCACTGGCGCAGATACGAAAAGAGATCACGGCTACCATGAGCGGTATCTCCCGCAGCTTGCAGTCGATATTACGCGCCGCACAATCGGAAGGTGTAGTAGATAAAGATATTACTCCCACCATGCGCGATGGGCGCCTGATGATCCCGGTCGCTCCGGCTTTCAAACGGAAGATCAAAGGGATCGTGCACGATGAATCGGCTAGCGGCAAGACTGTTTTCATCGAGCCGGAAGTCGTCGTGGAGGCAAATAACCGCATCCGCGAGCTGGAAGGCGACGAACGCAGGGAGATCATGAAGATCCTGACGGAATTTACAAACTTCATCCGTCCGTTAATCCCCGATATCCTGCAATCCTATGAGTTCTTGGCCGAGATTGACTTCATCCGCGCCAAAGCATTGTTTGCCGAGCAGATAAACGGAATCAAGCCGGTCATCGAGGACAAACAGCAGATCGACTGGATACACGCTGCGCATCCCCTGCTTTTCCTCTCGTTACAGAAACAAAACAAGCAGATTGTCCCGTTGGATATTCTCCTGGAAGAGAAAAAACGCCTGCTGATTATCTCCGGGCCGAACGCAGGTGGTAAATCCGTTTGCCTGAAAACGGTCGGATTGCTGCAATATATGTTGCAATGCGGCCTGTTGATCCCCGTATATGAAAGCTCGAAAACGGGATTGTTCGAAAACCTGTTCATTGACATCGGAGATGAACAAAGTATTGAAAACGACTTGAGTACCTACAGTTCACACTTGACGAACATGAAATTTTTCGTCAAGAACTGTAACAGCAAAACTCTAATCTTGATTGACGAGTTCGGTAGTGGCACGGAGCCCCAGATCGGAGGTGCGATTGCCGAAGCCCTGTTGGACCGTTTCAACCGGAATCACAGCTACGGCGTTATCACGACTCACTACCAGAACTTGAAGCATTTCGCTGAAGACACGGAAGGGATCGTTAACGGTGCCATGCTCTATGACCGCCACCTGATGCAACCGCTCTTTAAGCTGTCGATCGGTAATCCAGGAAGTTCTTTCGCCATCGAGATCGCCCGGAAGATCGGCCTGCCGGAAGATGTCATTGCGGATGCATCTGCTAATGTCGGCTCCGACTATATCAATATGGATAAATATCTACAGGATATCGTTCGTGACAAACGCTATTGGGAAAGCAAGCGACAGAATATCCGCCAACAAGAAAAGAAGCTGGAAGATATTACCGCCCGCTACGAGCAGGATTTGGAAGCCGTAAACAAACAACGGAAAGAGATCATGCGTAACGCCAAGGAAGAGGCACAGCGTATCCTTTCCGAAGCCAACGCAAAGATCGAAAACACGATCCGCGAAATCAAAGAGGCACAGGCGGAAAAGGAACAGACCAAGCTTGCCCGCAAAGCCTTGGAAGAATTCAAGGCTTCTGTGATAGCAGCCGAAGAAGAGGACGACAAGATCGCCCGCAAAATGGCAAAATTACAGGAACGCAAAGAACGTAAAAAGCAGAAACAAAACGCGCCGGCCTCCAAGCAGGTCTTCAACCGTGATGTCATAGAAGCTGGCGACAACGTCCGCCTCAAAGGACAAGTCTCTGCCGGAACCGTTATGGAAGTTCAAGGAAAGCAGGCAGTTGTAGCATTCGGCATGATCAAGAGCACAGTCAAGTTGGAACAACTGGAGAAGGTCAGTAAAGGACAAATCAAGAAAGAGATCCAAAAAAGTACTTTTGTCAGTGTCCAGACAGCGGACGATATGCATGAAAAGAAATTGAACTTCAAGCAGGAGATAGATGTTAGAGGTATGAGAGGGGACGAAGCCTTACAGGCCGTTACTTACTTTGTGGACGATGCCATACAGGTTGGTGCCGCTCGCATCCGTATCCTGCACGGGACAGGGACAGGCATACTTCGGCAGCTGATACGCGATTACCTGCACACTGTTCCGGGCGTCCGCCAGTATCACGACGAACATGTCCAATTCGGAGGTGCGGGTATTACGGTTGTAGAACTCGAATAAGAACAAACAGATATGAGGCGAAGAGAATATGTACATCCACACAAGCGCAAGCATATTTCCAACCGACATCTTGCCGACCGATATTTCTATGCCGGCGAGCATGATACCGTTACCCGGATCAGCCTCACACAGTACAATGCTGACACTCTGCACACACGGGAGATCAAGACAAACGAAACGTCGTTCAAAAAATTTGTCGACGGAAATAGTATCAACTGGTTCCAGGTTAGCGGTCTGACTGATTCGGAGGCGGTCACGCGTATCGTCAATGAATTCGGGATGCATAACCTGGACGCCAAAGACATTCTGACTCCCCAACACGTAGTCAAGATAGAAGAGTATGACAAACACATGCTTATCGTACTCAATTCTTCCTACTACGACACCAATATGGAGATCAACTCCGAACATATCAGCATCCTAATCACGGGAAACGTAGTCATCAGCTTCACGGAAAGCAACAATCCTGTATTCGAAAATGCCTACAAAGCCATCGAATCCAATATGTTGAATATTCGCCGAAAAAACAGCGGACTACTCCTGGCATTCCTTTTAAATACGATCATTGCCAATTTAGTGGAATCGGCCTCCAAAGTGGAGGAAATGCTTGAGGATATAGAAGAGACCCTGCTCGATATCAAAAACGACCAAGGTAATATGGGGCTGCTTATCCAGCAACGTCGGAAAGAATATATGGTTATCCGCAAGAACAGCCAACCGCTGAAAGAGCAATTTGCCAAACTGCTGCGCACCGAAAACGGAATCATAAGCTCCGACATCCTTCCCATCTATAACGACTTATCCGACCAGTTGCAGTTCATCATCCAGACAACCGAAAGCTGCCGGGAAATCATATCTTCCCTGGTCGATCTCTACATATCCAATAACGACCTGCGCATGAATGCGATCATGAAACGCCTGACAATCGTATCCACGATCTTCATCCCACTGACATTCCTGGCTGGTATATGGGGGATGAACTTCAAGATGATGCCAGAATTGGACTGGCAATACGGGTATGGCATAGCCTGGTCACTCATGCTACTGACAGCAATCTCGACCTGGCTATACATGCGGAAAAAGGATTGGTTTTAGAGTCCGTAGTTCCGTTTGAACATATAATAGGTATTTCTGGAAACATTAAAACGTTTACAAATTTCGAAAACAGTGTCTCCGCGTTCAAGCATGCTGATCACCTCTTCTTTATTCGCATCCAGGAAAGACTGTTTTGCAGCCGATCCTTTCGGACGGCCTAACGGGCCTCCCGTGCTCTTCTTATGATTCAATGCCTCTTTGGTACGGATTGACATCAAACTGTGTTCGATCTCCGTCACCAACTTGAACACGTTTCCCATAACTGGCAGATCCAATGCCTGGTCTAGGATATACCGATCTCTTATACTATAGATCTGAACGCCTTTTTCCATGCAGCGTCCCATAATATCCATAACTTCCGACAAAGTTCGTCCCAAGCGAGAAATATCCGAAAAGATCAGACTATCGCCTTTTTGCATACGATCCAGTACCCTAGCAAGATTACGTTCATCTTCCCTCCCTTTGTCGACAGTGACATCCGTAATCCACTTATCGACATTCATATCATGATTCGAAGCATAACGTTCAATCTCATCTTTCTGTTCTTCTAGAAGTTCTTTGTTTGAAGTTCCTACTCTTAAATAAGCTATTACCATATTTCCAGCAACTTAATAATTAAAAAAACGTAGAACCAAAATTTATTTCTCGGTGAAGATACGAAAAGTAATTATAGCACAATAGCTAAACTTTCCATTTTATTTAAAGAAAATGTTAGTATTTTTCTCTTTAACACAATAAATTAAATCGTATGAAAACAGCTATCAGACTAAGAATGAAATAGCTAACAATTTACCCAATAACCGGGGGTTTGCGACCTCTTTAAACATTTACCTTTCCCTCGTAGCAAACCCTGAATATAAGTATTTTGAACATGTTTATCGTTTTTTTTGCTTTCCGGTCTACCAAACACTTACTATATTTGCAAAACGAATGAAAAGGTTTCTGATTGTCATATTCGCTTTGCTGTATATCGGATTGTCTTCCGGTATCACGCTGACGATTCACCACTGCATGGGCAAGCTGGTCGAAGTCGGCATATGGCAGGATGAAACCTGCAACACTTGCGGAGCCAAGCATGCCCATAAATCCTGCTGCTCCACCGAAACTCAATTTATAAAGATATCAGACGATCAGAATGTCGACCAGCTACAGGTTATTAAATATGTACCGATGGCAATCGCACTTTTGTTCGATTTACGGGATCTTTATAACTTACCGGAAACAGAACAGGAAGCCAATATCCCTGTTCATTCCAACACCCCACCTGAATGGAGTGGGACAGACCGGCTCATTCATCATTGTACTTTCCTTATTTAGCTGATAGTAGATCTTTTCAGGCCCTTTTTCCCTTTATAGTCTTATAAAAGGGTCCGTCATTCTTTTGTCTTCATCCCAGACAACAAAAAAAGAAAAAAATCTGTTTCCTCTGTGTGTACAGAAGGAAACCGGCGTATTGTATTCAATAGCCGGACGATCTATTATCTATACATATAAATACTTCTTATGCTAAATAAAATAATCCGTTATTTCCTTGAGAACAGGGTGATAACCATATTGATCTTAGTGCTGGTAGTCGTATGGGGCATCTCGACTTCTCCATTTAACTGGCACGGAGGGATCATTCCCCGCAATCCGATTCCGGTAGACGCGATTCCCGACATCGGCGATAATCAACAGATCGTAGCGACCGAATGGATGGGACGTTCGCCCAAAGATATCCAGGATCAGATCACCTATCCGCTGACCACTTCCCTGTTGGGGATTCCCGGAGTCAAATCGATCCGTAGCTCTTCCATGTTCGGCATGTCCTTCATCTATATTATTTTTGATGATAATATCGAATTCTACTGGAGCCGTTCGCGGATTCTCGAAAAGCTCAACTCCCTTCCCCCCGGCACGCTGCCCGAAGGCGTACAACCGGCGTTGGGTCCGGATGCAACCGCTTTAGGACAAATCTACTGGTACACGTTGGAAGGACGCGATCCGGCAACCGGAAAACCGACAGGCGGATGGAATGCGGAAGAGCTGCGTACCATACAGGACTACTATGTCAAATACAGCCTTTCGGCCGCCGAAGGCGTGTCGGAAGTGGCATCAGCCGGAGGTTTCGTGAAAGAGTACCAGGTCGAGCTGAATCCGGATGCCATGCGCGCCTTTAATGTTTCCGTTATGGATATTATGGGGGCGATCAAGAAAAGCAATCTCGATATCGGCACCGAGACAATGGAGATCAATAAGGTCGAATATCTGATCCGCGGCCTGGGCTATATCAAAGATGTATCCGACCTGGAAAAGGCCGTCGTGACGGTTCGTGACGGTGTGCCGGTACGCATCTCCGATGTAGCGTTTGTAAACATCGGTCCGGGTACGCGGCGCGGCGGACTGGATAAAGAAGGTGTCGAAGCAGTCGGCGGTGTCGTGATCGCCCGGTATGGTTCCAACCCTTTGGAAGTCATTAATAATGTAAAAGACAAAATCAAGGAGATGGCGCCCGGACTTCCCCAGAAAACCTTGCCCGACGGGACTGTCTCCAAAATCACCGTCGTACCTTTTTACGACCGGACAGGCTTGATCAAAGAGACAATCGGCACGCTCGAAACATCTTTATCCCACGAAATACTGATCTGTATCATCGTTATCATCGTGCTGGTCCTCAACCTCCGGGCATCCGTCGTGATAGCCAGCATGCTCCCTATCGCCGTGTTGTCTACCTTCATCATCATGCGCTACACAGGAATAGCCGCCAATATTGTTGCCCTTTCGGGTATCGCCATCGCTATCGGCGTGATGGTGGACGTCGGCGTCGTGTTTGTCGAAAGCATCATCCGGTATATGGAGATGCCGGAAAACAGAGGCATCCGCAAAGGGAAAGCGATGGTAAACCTTATTTATAAGGCGGTCAGTGAAGTATCGGGGGCCATTGCCACGGCGATGATCACGACTATCGTCAGTTTCCTGCCCGTTTTTGCAATGGAGGCACAGGAAGGAAAAATGTTCTCTCCCCTCGCCTACACAAAAACCTATGCGCTGGCTTCTGCTTTCGTATTGGGATTGATCTTGCTGCCGACCTTATCCTATATATTGTTTTCGGTACGGATCGACTCAAAGCGGATACGGAAAGTGCTCAACTACATACTGATTGCAGCAGGTGTCCTCTTGTCTGTCCTGTACAGTAATATTCCGGCACTCGGACTTACAGCCGTCGGACTTAACAACCTGCTTGCCCACCGTTGGAAGAAACCCGGAATAAGTAACTATATCAATATCGGTATCGCACTTGTCGTCGCCACCTACTTCTTGGCAGAAGAATGGTTGCCGATGGGCCCCCAGAAAGGTATTATCGTCAATCTTCTTTTCGTAACAGGATGTATCGCCATCATTCTTGCACTGCTCTGGTTACTGGTGATCTACTACGAACGTATCCTTCGCTGGTGTCTGAATAACCGGTGGAAGTTCATGCTGCTACCGATCGCGACTATCCTATGCGGCATCCTGATCTGGAAACGGATCGGGCAAGAGTTCATGCCCAGCCTCAACGAAGGTTCATTCCTGTTGATGCCGACCAGCATGCCCCATACAGGAATCGAGCAAAACCTGAATTATATCGAAGCACTGGACAAACGCCTGGCAGCCATCCCCGAAGTGGAAACGGCAATCGGTAAATGGGGACGGGTAAACTCGGCACTCGATCCGGCTCCCGCCCAGATGTTCGAGAATACGATCAACTATCGTCCCGAATATATCCTGAACGAAGACGGAAAGCGGGAACGTTTCAAAGTGAACCGGAAAGGAGAATATCTCCTGAGAAACGGAGGCACTTACAATCCGGCAGACGGCTTCCGCCTGATTCCGGCAGATAGCCTGATACCGGACCGCAAAGGAGACTATTTCCGGCAATGGCGTCCCGAAATCAAGAACACCGACGATATCTGGCAGCAAATCGTCAACGTCACCCACCTGCCCGGACTCACATCCGCCCCGAAACTGCAACCGATAGAGGCACGCCTTGTCATGCTCTCGACCGGTATGCGCGCTCCGATGGGATTGAAGATATACGGGCCGGATCTGGAAACGATCGAGCAGAGCGGAAAGGCGATCGAACAGGCGCTCAAAGACGTTCCTTCCGTGATCCCTTCGTCCGTGTTTTATGACCGGGCGGTCGGAGCACCTTATCTGGAGATTAAGCTGAACCGGGATAACATGGCCCGGTACGGAGTGAACGTCGAAGATTTACAGGAGATACTAAGTGCAGCCGTCGGCGGCATGATCCTGACGAAGACGGTCGAAGGCCGCGAGCGTTTCCCCGTGCGCCTCCGCTATGCCCGCGAACTGCGTGATAATCCGGAAGCATTGTCCATGCTCCTGGTTCCGACAGCCACCGGCGCCCAGATTCCATTGAAAGAACTCGCCGATATCGAATATGCCCGAGGCGCCCAGATGATCCAGAGTGAGAACACCTTCCTGGTCGGCTACGTGATCTTCGACAAGAAACAGGGAAAAGCCGAAGTGGATGTTGTGAAAGAGGCGACAAAAGTGATCGAAGGAAAGATACAAAACGGAGAGCTGAAACTAACAAAAGGCGTTTCCTACAAGTTTGCCGGAAACTACGAACAACAGGAACGTGCCACCGCCCGGCTGATGATCGTCGTTCCCCTGGCCCTGCTGATCGTCCTCCTGGTTCTGTATTTCCAGTTCAAGACCCTTACGGCCTCGTTGATTCATTTCTCCGGTGTCTTCGTGGCTTTTGCCGGCGGCTTTATCCTGCTCTGGCTGTACGGTCAGGACTGGTTCATGAACTTTTCGCTGGCGGGAGTCAATATGCGGGACCTGTTCCAGATGCATACCATTAACCTGAGCGTAGCCGTATGGGTCGGCTTCATCGCCCTTTTCGGAGTGGCGACAGACGACGGTGTGCTGATGGGAACTTACATCCATCACGTCTTCCTGGAAAAGGACCCGCAGACCAGGCACGCCATACGTGAAGCCGTCGTGACAGCAGGACTCAAACGTGTACGTCCCGCAGCCATGACAACCGCGACCACCCTGATCGCCCTGCTCCCCGTCCTCACCTCGACCGGAAAGGGAGCCGATATTATGGTTCCGATGGCAATCCCGACTTTCGGCGGCATGCTGATCCAGTCGATGACCATGTTTGTCGTCCCCGTATTCCAATGCTGGTGGCGGGAAGGGCTGCTGAAGAAAGAGGAAAAGGCCCGCAACGCAGCAGAAAATTCCTCACCAGGAAAATAAATTTTCCTCAGCATGAAAATAAATTTTCTTCGGATGAAAAAAAATTTTCCATTGCATGAAAATAAATTTTCACGCCGAGAAAAAAGTTGAAACTTTCTTATATATAAATAAAGTATTAATAGAATGAGAATAAAAAAGCATATAGCCATCTTACGTTGGGCCGCCATCCTGCTATCGGCACTTTGGTATCTCCCGTCACAGGCACAAACGACCGACAGCCTTTCCCATTACCTGGAAACGGCCGCCCGGAACAATCCGTCGGTAAATTCCAGCTTTGCCCTTTACAAAGCATCCCTGGAAAAGATACCGCAGGCGGGAGCTTTCTCCGATCCCGAACTCGAAATGGGCTTCTTCTTCAAACCGATGGAGCAGCTATCCGGCAAACAGGTAGCCGACTTCACCCTGATGCAGATGTTCCCCTGGTTCGGAACCCGCAAAGCAGCCCGCAACGAAGCGACCGAGATGGCACGCATGGCTTACGAACAATTCAGGGAAACCCGCAACAACCTGTTCTACGAAGTCAAAAGCCAGTGGTATCAACTGAACAATCTGAATGAGCAGTATAAGAACACAGCAGCGAACCTCGAACTGTTAAAGCAGTTGGAGCTGTTGGCGCTGAGCCGTTATACAGCGTCGTCCGTTCCGGGCAGGCCGACACCATCCGTTGCGCCTCCGGTCGCACCTCCCGTTCCCCAGACACCGGCAAACAACAGTATGGGCGGTATGGGAAACATGGGGACCTCTCCTTCCACGGCCTCTGCGACACCGGGCGGAAATACAACGATGTCGGGTATGGGCGGTTCGATGGCAAGTGGTACGATGGGGAGCGGTTCATCCGGCAGCATGTCCGACGTACTTCGCATCCAGATCGAAATGGCCGAACTGGAAAACAACCTCGAAGCTCTCCGATCGAACAGGAAAGCAGCCGAAGCTCGGTTCAACAGCCTGCTGAACCGGGATCAGGATCTGCCGGTACAAACTTCCGATTCGCTGGCACAAAAACTGTTTTCCATAGAAGACAATGCGGTCCTGGACAGCATCATCCTCTCCAACCCGATGCTCTCCATGCTCGAAGCGGAGGCAAACTCCTATAAGGCAAAGGCGGAGATGGACAAGAAGATGAGCCTTCCCATGTTCGGCATCGGACTGCAATATTCCATCATGGCTAAGAATTCAGAAGAGATGGCCCGGATGTCAGGGATGAGCAATATGAACGGCATGGATATGGTCATGCCGATGATTAAGATCAGCATCCCGATCTTCCGCCGGAAATATAACGCCCAGCAGCGGGAGAGCCGGCATTACCGTGAGGCAAGCGAGCTGAAGTACGAAGACACGCTCAACCAGCTACATGCCGAATATATCGCCTTAAAGCAACAACTGGCCGATGCCTCGCGCAAAATAGACCTGTACGCCAAACAGCAGGACTTGTCCCGGTCGACCTACCAGTTGATGATCCGCGAATTTTCGGCAGGGACGACTTCCCTCACGGACATCATCCAACTGGAACGCCAGTTGTTGGATTACAGCCTTAAAAAGAGCGAAGCGGTTGCCGGATACAACACGCTGATCGCGGGCTTAGAGAAATTAGTATCAACCTCCGTAAATGAATAACAAGATGAAAAAGATAAATGAAATAATAAAAAGCAAACCGGTTCAATATATAATAGTAGCCTGTGCCGGCTTATTAGTCGGCTGGTTGTTGTTCAGCCCGTCCGAAAGCCCCGCTCCGGCTACCCATGAGGGGCATGAGATGCACGAAGGACACAGTCACGACCTCGTGCAGGACGAGACGGGCGTCTGGACCTGCTCCATGCACCCCCAGATACGCCAGGATAAACCCGGCAAATGCCCGATCTGCGCGATGGACTTGATCCCGGTCCGTAAAGGAAGCGGCGGCGGAGAAAGCTCCGCCCCGAAAGCAATCCAGTTATCGGAAGAGGCGGCCGCCCTGGCAGACGTGCAGACTTCAAAGGTCAGCAGGGAAAACCCGGTCAAGACAGTCCGCCTGTACGGCAAGATCGCCCCGAACGAACAAAGCTTACAGTCCCAGACAGCGCACGTAGGCGGACGTATCGAACAACTCAACATCAATTTTACCGGTGAGAACGTACGAGCCGGACAAACACTTGCCGTCCTTTATTCACCCGAACTGTTCACCGCCCAGCAGGAACTGTTGGAAGCCATCAAGATGAAGCAGCCCGCCCTGATCCAGGCAGCCCGAGAGAAACTCCGTCTCTGGAAAATGACAAACGCCCAGATAGAAGCGATCGAACAGTCCGGTAGCGTTTCCCCACTCGTCGAGATCAAAGCGAACGTAAGCGGAATCGTCATGACCAAACGCGTAAACCAGGGCGATTATGTCGCCTCCGGCGCTGTCCTGTTCGACATTGCGAACCTGTCGAGCGTATGGGCGATGTTCGATGCTTTCGAAGTAGACCTGCCTTTCCTGAACAGAGGCGACCAGGTTCATTTCACCTTGCAGGCTCTTCCCGGCAAGACCTATACGGGTCGGATCGCGTTTATCGATCCGATCATCAACCCGTCCACCCGTACGGCACGTGTCCGGGTGGAAGTTCCCAACAGCCATATGGAACTGAAGCCGGAGATGTATGCGACCGCCGAGGTCAGCGCCCCGCTTCAAGGGTATAAAGACCGGATCACCGTGCCGCAGACTGCCGTTCTCTGGACCGGCAAACGTTCCATCGTTTATGTCAAGCAACCGGACACCTCCACCCCGACCTTTCTGATGCGTGAAGTAGAACTTGGTCCTTCCCTCGGCAACGCATACGTGATATTAAAAGGATTATCCGAAGGAGAAGAAGTCGTAACGAACGGTGTTTTCTCGATAGATGCCAGTGCCCAACTGGAAGGGAAACAGTCGATGATGAACAATGACGGCGAAGCACAACCGATGAGCGGCCATGCAGGGCATACGATGAGCGGTCACGAAGGGCATGCCGCGCACGGTACATCCGCAGCACAACCGGAACCGGCAGGCGAGCATGCCATGTTCGGGGTAAAAGGTTCCTGCGATATGTGTAAACAACGCATCGAAACAGCAGCCAAAAGTGTAAACGGCGTTTCATCGGCTCATTGGGATAAGGAAAAACAGATGATACATCTACAGTACGATCCGTCCAAAACATCTGTGGACGCTATTAGCAAAGCTATTGCCAAAGCGGGGCACGACACGGATACTTATAAAGCGGATCAAGCCGTCTACGACCAACTGCCGGGTTGTTGCAAATACCGGCAATAAGCGGATACTACAACCCGGACAAGCGACCAGCCCGTCATCGCCACTATTATCATTTTTTATATTGGTGGCGATATTCGGTCGCGCTTAGTCCGGCTGCGTTCTTAAAGAAACGGCTGAACGCAGCCTGGTCTTCGAACCCTAGCATCAAAGCGATCTCTTTAGAGCTTTTAGCCGTATAAAGCAGTAAACGCCGGGCTTCAGCCTGAATGCGGTTATGGATGATACGGATGGCGGAAGGCTGCTGATAGGCGGAAAGGATATTTGCCAGTGTCTTCGGGGATTTGTTCAGCATGTCCGCATATTCCTGCACCTGTTTTTTCTCCTTAAAATAGGTATCGACCAAGACATAGAATTTGCGGATCGTCTCGAACTGAAGGCTGTTCTCCCGAACAGCTCCCTGCCGGTCTTCCGCTATTCGCGTACATAATATGATAAACCGTTTCAACAGTACCCGGAGCATCTCGTCTTGCAGGTGATCGGTACTGAGAAACTCCTCTTGCATGATCCTCGTCAGCGTGTCGATCTTCCGCCGTTCATCTTCCGAAAGGACAAAAGTCAGCACATGCGATGAACCGTGAAACAGCAACCCGTTGCACGACACCTCATGGTCGTTGCCATGTATACAGTAGAAATTGCCGTTGAACATCAAAGCATAGCATTTGCCTTCGATGCGCAGAAACTCCAAATGATGCAAATGGGAAAGCGGAACGAGTTGTCCCTTCTTCAAAACAACATGCTGATGATCGATATCCAACTCCACTTCGCCGGAATCCACCCATATAAATTTATACAGCGTTTTGTCTTTCAGAAGATCCGGGTCTTCATGGAGCGAATCGGTCAAGACGATCCGCCCCTTTATTTTCGCATTCTCAAATGTCCATTTCATGGTATCTTAATTTTCAATTCTCAATTTTCAAATTCCATTACCTCCAGTTCCCTGGCAACTCTCCTGTATGCCGCCTGAACCAACGCGCAAAGGTATCATAATTAGAGAAATTAAGCATCATGGCAATGCGGGAAGGTCTCAGTCGAGTTTTAATCAGTAAGTCTTTCGCCTCAAGCAATACATACTGGCCGATCCATTCCGCAGCCGAAATACCGGAATGCGATTTGCATTTGTTATTCAGTTCCGTCGAAGTCATTCCCAACTTCTCGGCAAAATAATAAACCGGATAATGATGATAACGACTAATCAGCAAGGCGAAATTGTGGAAGAAAGGCGGAACCTCGCTATCCCGGTCGTCCGCCAGATGTCCTCCCTGCTGGAGGAAGAAAATAAGGGCACGCAAAAGCGATTCCACCACTTTGACACGGACATCGCTCATTCGCTCGATTTGTGACTGCATCAGCCGGATATAAAGCCCGGACTCCTCCAGTTCGTCCGGTGTAATCGTCCGGAACATCAGACGTTGCCGATTGATCAGCAGATCACTACCGGCATAGATCACGATCCCTTCAAAACCTGTCTCCGAAAAACGGGATATGTCACTCACATCTTCCACAGACGCCAGGAACACCTGTCCGGCAACTATGGAGATTTCCTTTCCAAGTGCTTTGCATTCGAACTTTCCTCCCCGGCAGATCACAGCAAGAGTTCCCGGTTCCAAAGGCAACAGTTCATGATCCTGCCCGACTTCAACGTGAATGATCTTTAAAGTACTTTCCAATGTCAAATTCGCAGTCGACACGGCATGATAGAGGTCGATCGGTAATATTTTATCTGTATTCATTTCTTTCTCACTTTAGAATAAAAATCATTTCACTTCGAACATTTAAAGATAGTTATTAGTTTAATACATACAAGTCTTTTTAGATTAAGTTAAAACCCTATTAATAACATTTTATGATAACAACTCTCGTCATTTTAGCGCTCTCCGCCTTGTTTTTCGTGAACGGGAAGATACGCTCGGACCTCGTCGCACTCTGCGCACTCGTACTCCTCATGATCTGTAAGATTTTAACTCCTGAAGAAGCATTATCCGGTTTTTCAAATCCGATCGTAATCATGATGGTCGGCTTGTTCGTGGTCGGGGGAGCCATCTTTAAAACTGGCCTGGCCAAGATGATCAGCAGCAAAATACTCCAGTTGGCAGGAAAAAGCGAATTGAAATTATTCATTTTAATTATGGTTGTGACAGCCTTCATAGGAGCCTTTGTCAGCAACACCGGAACTGTGGCCCTGATGTTACCCATCGTGGTCAGTATGGCGATGAATGCCAACATAAACCCCAGCCGCTTCCTGATGCCTCTCGCTTTCGCAAGCAGCATGGGAGGAATGGCGACCCTGATCGGTACGCCTCCCAACCTCGTCGTGCAGGAAGCTTTGAAGAACGCCGGGTTCGACAACCTCTCGTTCTTCTCTTTCACTCCGGTCGGATTGATCTGCGTGCTGACTGGGATCATTATCCTGATCCCGCTCAGTAAAATATTCCTAGCAAAAAAAGACGACAACAATAAAAAAGAGACTTCCGGCGGCCGCACTCCAAAAGAACTGGCACAGAAATACCAACTCTCCGACAATCTCTACCGCTTGAGAGTCACCTCCGGTTCCCTGGTTTGCAATAAGACATTACAGAAACTCAATATCACACAAACATACAATCTGACGATCCTCGAAATACGAAGAAAATCGCCGTCACAGGGCCGCTTCATGAAGACCGTGGATCAAAAATTGGCCGGTCCGGACACAGAACTGAAAGAAAACGATATCTTATATGTCTTCGGAGCATTCGACAAGATCGAACTGTTTGCCCGTGAAAACAGACTGTCGCTCACAGAATCGAGAGTCACCGAGTTCGCCGGCGGACCGTCCAACGAAAAACTGAGTGTGCAGGAGATCGGTATCGCCGAAGTCTTGTTGATGCCGGATTCCAAATTGATCAATAAAGCGGTCAAAGATTCCGGTTTCAGGGATAAATATGGAGTCAACATATTAGGCATACAACGGAAAAACGAATATATCCTGTCTGACATAAAAGAGGTAAAGATGCACTCCGGCGACATCCTCCTAATACAGGGCACATGGGATAGCATCGCCCGCATGAGCCATAAGCAGTCTCAATGGGTAGTCCTCGGACAACCTGTCGAAGAAGCATCCAAAGTCACGCTGGACTACAAAGCACCTGTCGCCGCCCTGATCATGATCTGCATGATCGCGGCAATGGTATTCGATTTCATTCCGATTCCTCCGGTCGCAGCCGTCCTAATCGCAGCGATCTTGATGGTACTGACAGGCTGCTTCCGTAATGTAGAAGACGCCTACAAGACGATCAACTGGGAAAGCATCGTACTGATAGCCGCCATGCTCCCGATGTCGCTTGCCCTCGAAAAGACAGGAGCCTCCAACCTGATATCGGAAAAACTGGTAAGCGGATTGGGTGATTACGGGCCACTTGTCCTTATGGCGGGAATCTATTTCACGACTTCTCTACTCACCATGTTCATCAGTAATACGGCAACAGCGGTACTGGTAGCTCCCATCGCGTTGCAATCGGCCTTGGCAATCGGGGTCAGCCCCTACCCGTTCCTGCTGGCCGTAACGGTAGGTGCGAGCATGTGCTTCGCCTCTCCCTTCTCGACTCCTCCGAACGCTCTGGTCATGTCGGCGGGCAAGTACACATTCATGGATTATGTCAAAGTCGGCATGCCCTTGCAAATCATTATGGGAATCGTCATGATCTTCATATTGCCATTATTATTTCCATTCTAAACATTCACTGATATTTATTAGTTTTATATTTGCACATCAAAAAAGAAAAAGATGAAGATACCGTTTAAACCGATCGGAATCGAAGATAGAGATATTATAACATCCTTTACGATACCGAGTAATTACAAGAATTGCGATTATTCATTTGCCAACATTTGTAGTTGGCGATTCCTCTACGATAGCGAGTTCGCCATTGTTGAGGGCTGTCTGCTGATCCGCTTCTGGATCGAAAATAAAACGAGGGTCGCTTATATGACGCCTACAGGTCAAGGCAACCTGAAACAAGCAATCGACCTGTTGGAAGCCGACTCGCTCGAACAAGGCCATCCGCTCTGTATGTTAGGCGTAACGCCCGATGCCAAAGAAGAACTCGAAAAAGCAATCCCCGGAGGATTTTTCTATATACCCGAACGAGATTATTTCGATTACATCTATTTGCGTGAAGACTTGGCAACCCTGAAAGGGAAAAAATACCAGGCAAAACGCAATCATATCAACAACTTCAATAAGAAGTATTCCTACAAATATATCCCTATCACACCGGAACTGGTTCCCGAATGCCTCCAGCTCGAATGCAAATGGTACAAGGCCAACCGGGAAGATAATGACGAGGAGGATCTGAACGACGAACGCCGTTCCATAATCTACGCCTTGAATCATTACGATGAATTAGGACTTATTGGAGGAGCCATTTGCGTAGACCATCAGATTGTCGCTTTCACCTTCGGCGCCCCGATCAACCACGATACTTTCGGCGTCCATGTCGAAAAGGCGAATGTGAACTATGAAGGGGCTTATGCTGTTATCAACAAAGAATTCGCCTCCCACCTTCCGGAGAAATACACATATGTGAACCGGGAGGAAGACTTGGGTATTCCCGGTTTGCGCCAGGCTAAACTTTCGTATAACCCGGTCATCCTATTAGAAAAATCCGCAGCAATAAAGAAACCTGCAAAATAATATTGAACGATGGATAACAACAAGCCTCAATTGATCGACCTGTGGCGTACTTCTTTCGACGACAGCGAAGAATTTATCAAACTGTTCTTCGACCGGGTTTACAAAAAAGAGAACGCCCTGTTCATAAAGAAAGACGGAAAGATCGTTTCCGCCCTTCAAATGCTTCCGTATGTCATGACCTACTATGGGACGGAGATATCCGTAAACTATATATATGCCGCCTGTACCCTTCCTTCCGAACGCGGGCAGGGACTCATGCGCCAACTGATTCAGGATGCCTTCAAAGTGATGGAAAGCCGGAAAGTGGCCCTGACGGTCATCATCCCGGCTGATCCGTGGCTGTTCGACTATTACCGTGATTTAGGGTATACGGAAGCTTTCGACTATTCGGAAGAGACGTATATCCGTCCTTTTGAAACAGCTTGGGAACAGGGTGTTCTGGTTGTCCCGCCCGAAGTCCCTTCGATGGAGTCCCTCTACAAGTTTTTCAATAAGAAGCAGCGGGAACGCACTTGCTATGTGCTGCACGATTATGACGATTTCGTTACTATCCTGCGCGATTTGCAAATGTCCGGCGGACAGATGCTGACCGCCTTGAACATTCAGGACGAACCGATCGGAATGATCTTTTTCTATCCTGCCGGCGACCATATCTATGTCAAAGAATTGATGTATGACAACGACCATATCAAAAAACTACTCTTACAGGAGGCAACAACACAGAACAAGGTGGAAAAGGCCGTCTACCGCACCCCCTTCACCGGACCGGGGACTTTTCCCTTAGGCATGGCACGTGTCCTGGACCGTGACCGCCTCATCCATCACTGGGCTTCCACCCACGAAAATTCTGTTCTCAACATCGGCGAACTGAAAGAAATGGACACCCAATCGCTCACCCGCCTGTTGCTCGACTATCAGAGCCGGGAAGCCTATATGAGCTTGATGCTCGATTAGCGGTTCATTCTACCCAAAAACAAAAGCTCAGCGCCACTCCGACAGGTTACGGAGATCCGAAGGAACGATTATCCGATTAATTCGTATTTTTGCAGATTCATACAAAATTATACGGATAAAAAGAGCTGACAATGTTACGGAAAGGAGACCTTACACAAGGAGGTATAACCACCACCCTGCTACAATTCACATTGCCGATGCTGGCAGGATCGCTTTTACAACAATGCTATAACATAGCCGATACGCTGATCGTGGGACAGTGTATCGGCGCAAATGCGTTGGCAGCGGTTGGTTCCGCCTATACCTTGATGGTTTTCCTGATTTCTATCCTGCTAGGGTTGTCAATGGGAAGCGGCACGGTTTTCTCACTGCAATACGGAGCCGGCGACCTGTCCGCTCTGCGACGTAGCATCTACGTTTCTCTCCTGCTGATCGGCACGGTAACCATCTTGCTGAATGTTGCCGTGTTCCTATGGCTCGATCCGATTTTACGATGGTTACAAGTTCCCTATGATATTTATCCGTTGATGCGTAACTATCTATGGATCATTTTCTGGGGAATAGTCTTTACTTTCCTGTATAACTTTTATGCAGCGTTGCTTCGGGCCGTAGGCGATTCCGTGACACCATTATGGTTTTTGGCCGTGTCAGTCGTTCTGAATATCGGGCTTGATTTGTTTCTTATTCTCGTCTTGGATCAAGGCATCGAAGGAGCGGCAGTCGCAACGGTTATCGCACAGGGAACGGCGGCATCCGGTATCTTGCTGTATACCTATAAAATCCGCCCCGAGCTACGATTACACCGGGAAGATATGCGCTTCGACCGTTCCAGCCTGAGAGAAATCACTTCTTTCTCCACACTGACTTGCGTCCAACAATCCGTGATGAACTTCGGAATATTGATGGTGCAAGGGTTGGTAAATAGTTTTGGTACGGTTGTCATGGCCGCATTCGCCGCAGCAGTCAAGATCGACTCTTTCGCCTATATGCCCGTTCAGGAGTTCGGGAATGCTTTTTCCACCTTCATTGCCCAGAATTTCGGAGCGCGGAAAGGGGATCGCATCCGCCGGGGAGTACGTAGCGCATTTCTTATAACGATCGTCTTTTCCCTTATCATCTCGCTGTTAGTTTTCTTTTTTGCCAAGCCGTTGATGCTTATTTTCGTCCGTCCGGATGAGGCTGAGATACTTCGCATCGGAACAGAATACCTGCGTATCGAAGGAGCTTTTTATTTAGGCATCGGAATCTTGTTCCTCCTTTATGGTTATTACCGGGCCATCCGTATGCCGGGAATGTCTGTCGTGCTTACCATTCTATCTTTAGGTACACGTGTCGTCCTTTCTTATTGGCTGGCATCCATTCCCTCTATTGGGGTCACCGGTATTTGGTGGTCTATTCCTATCGGTTGGTTTCTAGCAGACTTAGCCGGCATTGCCTATTACCGTTATCGCAAATATGCAGCCTCACGGACTTGACAAAAATCCGCCTCCGATATACATTTATTACCAGATTTTTCTATCTTTGCAGCCGTAAAAAGTAATGATAAATTATGGACGACAGTATTCCGCGAGAAATAAAAACAGTAAGTAACAAATAACGCGCAGGGGTAAACAGCAAGGCCTCTGTACGTTGACAAAAACGAAAGGAGGCAATAATGAGAACTTTTCTTTATTGTGAAGCCGGCTTTGTGGAAAAAGAACAGTGGCTTCCAAACAGCTGGGTCAATGTAGAATGCCCTACACCGGAAGATATCCATTACCTGACAAACCAATTCAATGTTCCCGAATCTTTCTTAAGCGACATTGCCGATACAGACGAACGCCCGCGTATCGAATATGAAGGGAATTGGCTATTGACCATCATTCGAATCCCGGTACAGAGCCAGGAACAAGGAATCCCTTTCACGACCATCCCTCTGGGGATTATGACGAACAATGAAATCATCATATCTGTTTGCTACTACAAGACGGAACTGATACCGGACTTTATCCGATACACCCGCCGCAAAGAGGTCGTCGTACGTCACAAATATGACCTGATTCTGCGTCTAATCCATTCGTCCGCCGTATGGTTCCTGAAATACCTGAAACAAATCAACAACGAGGTGGCGCATGCCGAAAAGGCGCTGGAAAAAAGTATCCGTAATGAAGACTTGCTTCGTCTGATGAAGCTGGAAAAGAGCATGGTTTACTTCAACACATCCATCCGTGGTAATGAAGTGATGCTCACCAAACTGCAAAGCATCTTCCAAGAACCGGTCTATATGGACAACGAACTGGTGGAAGATGTGGAAACAGAATTGAAACAGGCGCACCTCACGGTCAATATCTATAGCGATATCCTGACCGGTACAATGGACGCATTCGCCTCCATCATTTCCAACAACGTGAACACCATCATGAAGCGCATGACCTCTATCTCCATAATCCTGATGGTTCCCACCCTCATCGCCAGCTTCTACGGTATGAACGTCCCGATCTACGGAGAAAATATGCCGCATGGCTTTGCCATCATCGTCATGATCTCCATCACACTATCAGCTTTATCATTTTTCATTTTCAGAAAGATCAAATGGTTCTAAATTAAAAAATCCGCTTTACCTTCACAGGCGAAGCGGATTTAAAATCGATAAGCTTTTTCTAATCAAATATCTAATCAGAAAACAATATCTCGGGAAGGATAATATCTAATTCTGACAAATAAATAGCAAAGGACGTGCCAGAAATAGAAATAAAGATATATTTTAAAACAAACCACTGATATACAAACCAATAAAAATAATACATATAATACAAAAGAAATTGGGGAAGTGTGGAGTGGATTGGGGAAAGTGTGTAAAAATTCCACAATCAAGTGTGGAATCCCGACTTTTGAGCGTGGAAAGAGCAATAATAATCGACTGCCTTTTTCAGCAAATCTTCCGGGAGATCGAGAGATTCATCGAACAAAGAAGTTTCGACAGTAAGAGCTTTTTTCTTCGAATCTTTTTTCCAATTGCCAACGATCCGGCCCTCATACAGGATCACGGGGTAAAAGATACCGAAAGTATTGAATGCCTTATGATGATGTTCGCGTAGCATAACGGTCGTCCGGTCTTTATAGCTGATCAGATATTCATCATACGAGGGTAACAGATGCAACACTTTCCGGCAACAGGCCTTCAAGTCACAGGTAACATGCAGGTAAAAAGTTTCCGAATCAAACTTTTCGGTTAGCAGATCGGTTTCGATCAACGCAACCGCATGTCGAGCCTCGGTTGCCGCCAAGCCGGACCACCAGACAAAATCAGACAATGTAGCCGGGGAATGGCTTTGAAAATATAGGGTAGCCAATCGGGCGAGCGCCTCTTCGCGGCTGAGTTCTTTCATCGGAGGCACACGTTCTTCCAACAGAGCATAGGTCGGCTTCTTGTTTTTATCTACCCCACTGCACACAAGGCCATCCGTTTCAGCACGGACCAGAAAATAATGTATCAAGTGATTGTCTGTCTCGACCCCTGCCCGACCGAACCCATCCATCAACTCCTGTTTTGTCAAACTCTTGTTTCCACCCAACAATTGTTCCAGCAATCTACAACCTTTCGTATAGAAGCTTTCGGTTATCTCCATCTTCCGGCTTCTTGCATAAGAATCGAAGGCTGTCCGTATACGACCTCCCGACAATTGCAACATCCAGCGGATATCCTCTGCTACGATGAAATGCCAGGTCGGTCGTAATATATGGGTACGCAGGATTTCCCCCTTTGCAAGCGCATCGTCCACCACCCGCAACGAAGAAGACTTCAAGCGAGTCCCGACCGCCCATTTCGCCATCGTATATTCCTGTGCTTGGACAGCTCCCATCCAGGCAACCAATTCCTTCGGACTCCTAAACCGGGGCTTTGCCAATTGATGGCTCAACAGACGAATATCGGTCAACATATTCTTACCGTTAGCAGGATTTTCCGGTCATAATATCCAATACCAGCTTATCGGTGGCTTCCATTCCTTTGGAACCGATAGAAGTCAGGTTAATGATCGACTTGTCGACATTCTCATCAATAATGCCCTCGACCGGAGTCACCACCTTGTTTTCCATTGCCATCAACGCAGACAGCATAGCAGTCGAAACACCGCTGGAAACTTTCATGGCACAACTGGGCTTCGCCCCATCGCATATCATACCGGTAATATTGCCGATCATATTCTTGATTGCATAGGAAATCTGCACTTTATCGCCTCCCATCAGATAGGTAATGCCGCAACTGGCTCCCGTGGCGGCCACCACACAACCGCAAAGGGCGGACAAGCGTCCCAGGCTTTGCTTGATATAGATGACCATCAGATGGCTTAACATCAGGGCACGGATTAACTGTTCTTCCGAACATTCGATGTCTTCGGCAAAAGAAAGGACGGGAAGTGTCGCTGCAATCCCCTGGTTTCCACTACCGGAGTTACTCATCACCGGGATCATGGCGCCATCCATGCGGGCATCACAGGCAGCAGCCGTCATTGCCAGCATATGGGTATAGGCAGAATCTCCCATATATTTACGTCCGTATACACCGGAAACGGTCTTGCTGACCGTATGTCCGAAATTCCCCTTCAGTGAAGCCTCGGCTGCTTTCCGGTTCAGATCGGCAGTTTCCAGGATAAAGCGGATCTCATCGAGCGGCATTTCCATCGCAAACTCATACACAGTAGAGAAAGAGAGTCTCAATTCGTCTTCATCGCCCGAAGCATCACAGGAAACACCTTCTTTCCTCCGGTCTGTCAATACCACACCATTCTTCTCCACATACACGACATTCGTATGTTCATGGCAGATTATCACCCGCGAAGTTTCATCTCCGGCTGAACAAATCACTTCGATATAGAGCTTGTCGACATTATCCTTTAAAGCGATATGAATCCGTTTATCTTCGATCACCTGCTTTCCTTCAGCAAGCGCTTCAGGTGTCAGGTCACGCAATACTTCAAGACCATAAGCAGACTTGCCGATCAACGTACCCAAAGCAACCGCTATAGGCAACCCGACCATTCCGGTTCCAGGAATTCCGACACCCATCGCATTCTTCAGGATGTTGGCGCTCAGAAATACTTCCGTTTTCTCCGGTTTACAGCCTAAAACCTCGGCAGCCTTAGCGGCAGCCAATGCGACCGCAACCGGTTCCGTACAACCGATAGCGGGAATCACTTCCTGATGTATTAGTTTGATGATTTGTGTTTGAGTTGTTTTATCCATGAATATAGACTTCTTTGACTTTATGATTGCAAAGATAAGACATCCTTTTCAAAACATAGGTATTTCGATTGCGGAACATAGATAATTTGAACTATTTCTTTATTAAATAAAGGAATACCCGACAGAAAAATGTACATTTGTTTCATCTAATAAATAATTAATAAATTATGGGAACTTTAGGCTGCATAAATGATATGTTACAACGGGACAAAGAAAACCGCGAGCTCCGGAAATTAAGCAAAGAACGCCTAAAGGAAACCCGAAACAGGCTCATGAAAATCGGGAGCAGTACCAAACTACCCGATACATCCGTTGAAGAAATGAAAGAAATTCGAAAAAAGACTATAGAGAAAGAAAAAGCAGATGCCAACCATCTATCCAAAATAAAATTACTTTTAGCCATATTTGTCTTATTCGTCCTCCTTTCAGTATGGCTGTTTTATTCTCTCATCAGATAAGATCTCATTTGTCACCACCGACAGTTTTAACCGTAAAGGTTTCCTCTTCCGTGCCGTTGCCACGCCCTTCTTTCAGACGGACGCTGAACACAGCTTCACCTGTACACAACTTCGGGGAGGCCTGCACCATGACATTATAGATGATACGGTCATCACGGGTGATTTTGGCTATCTTGACAGGTTCGGACAGTTTCAAATACCTGCCCTTCTCAACTTTCACTATCGGTTCCACGTCCAAAGCATCCTGAAAGCTGTTGTTCACAATCACGAGGGAGATACGGCAGGTCTCACCTGCATTGATCTTATCGTCGCGGGTGACACTGTCCTCTTCCAATAAGATATCTTCGATCTGCAAATCGGGAAGGAGAACATGCGAAGACGGTGTATAATTCCCCGAATTCCTCTTCTCCACTCTTATCTCGTCGCCTGTATTTGCAGCGATCTGCGCACCGGCGATTCCTCCGACCGCCGTCCCGACAAACGCCCCTATGTCACCTCCGATATCATCGTCTATGGAATTTCCGACCGCTCCGCCGAAAAGCCATCCGACAAAAGCGCCTATCTGGGCCCCTACGCCAGCCCGGTCTTCCCGACTCATATTCTTCATCGATCCGCATCCTGTCAGAACCAACAAAGACACTATCGCATATAGGACTTTATTTTTCATACTCAGTTATTTTAACCCTTCCAATTAACAAACAAAGATAACCATCCATTTGATTTAATGACATCGGAAAGGAGAAAAACCCCTATCCGATTGCGTTTTTTTATGTAAGTTTGCGCCCGATTAAACAAAGAATGATGACAACTCAATTCAAGACTCCGACCGCAGACCTGCAACATCAGTACGATCTTCTGCAGAAAGAATTCGAATATGAAAAAGAGATGTACCGCCAACAAATCGAACGGACCGGAATACACCGCCGCATCCAACAAGGACTGTGCTGGTATCCTGTCGTACCAGGAAAGAGTTACTATAATTCCTTGAACCAGCTCGTCGTAGAAATCGAACGGCTGGAGGATAAAGAGACCGAACACAATTTCGAATATGGCCGTCCGGTCTGCTTCTTCACGACAAACGGAAGCGGAAACCCCGAATACCTGAACTTCTCGACCGTCATCAGTTACGTACAAGACGACCGAATGGTCGTAGTACTGCCCTCTCCTAACGCACTTACGGATATACAGAAGGCTGGTGAAATCGGCGTCCAACTTTATTTCGACGAGACCAGCTACAAGACAATGTTCAACGCCCTGTCCACCGTTATCCAAGCGAAAGGAAACCGGTTAGCTTACCTACGGGACGTCCTGTTAGGCAAAACGCCCGTCGGCCGGCGCACATTTTTTCCTATGCGCTTTCCCTGGCTGAACCTGTCGCAGGAAGAGGCGGTCAACCATGTATTGGCGGCAAAGGATGTGTCAATCGTGCACGGTCCTCCCGGAACAGGCAAAACGACCACTTTGGTTGAAGCGATCTATGAGACTCTGCACCGGGAAAATCAGGTAATGGTCTGTGCCCAAAGCAATACGGCCGTAGACTGGATATCCGAAAAACTAGTCGATCGTGGCATTCATGTCCTACGCATCGGTAACCCGACACGCATAAACGACAAGATGCTTTCCTTCACCTATGAACGGCGTTTCGAATCGCATCCCGACTATGCCGAACTATGGGGAATCCGCAAGGCGATCCGCGAGATACAATCCAATCTCCGCAAAAAGAGCCACGGTGAAAAAGAAACAGCACGCAACCGTCTCTCCCGTCTCCGTTTCCGGGCGACGGAACTGGAAGTGAAGATCGACACGGAATTGTTCGACGAGGCGCGTGTCGTGGCCTGCACGCTGGTCGGATCGGCGAACCGGGTATTGACCAACCGTAACTTCACAACTCTCTTTATCGACGAGGCCGCCCAAGCACTCGAAGCAGCCTGCTGGATCGCAATCGGCAAAGCGGATCGGGTCATCTTAGCGGGCGACCATCACCAGCTCCCTCCTACCATCAAATGTATAGAAGCGGCACGCGGCGGCTTAGACCACACCTTGATGCAAAAAATAACCGACCGGAAGCCCGAAACAGTCTCGCTTCTGAAAACGCAGTACCGGATGAACGAGGACATCATGCGCTTTCCTTCCCGTTGGTTCTATCATGACGAGCTACAATCCGCACCGGAAGTCAAGCATCGCGGCATCTTGGAATTCGATACGCCTGTCGTCTGGCTCGATACGGCGGATTGTCATTTCGAAGAAGACCGGCTCGACGACAGCATGAGCCGTATCAATAGAGACGAAGCTACACTGCTCGTTTCGACCTTACAGAAATATATCGAAAAGATCGGCAAAGAACGGGTATTGGATGAAAGCATCGACTTCGGTCTGATTTCACCTTACAAATCGCAGGTTCAGTATATCCGCGGACTGATCAAGCGCGACACTTTCTTCAAACCTTTCCGCCGCCTGATAACCGCTCACACGGTAGACGGCTTCCAGGGACAGGAACGCGATGTGATCATGATCAGTCTCGTACGAGCCAACGACAAAGGCCGGATCGGTTTCCTCGGTGACCTGCGCCGCATGAACGTCGCCATCACCCGCGCCCGCATGAAACTGATGATCTTGGGAGACGCACCGACACTAACACGGCATGCTTTCTACAAGGAATTATACGAATATATCTGGGAAAACGGACAGGTGATCACCGTTCAACCTCCTTCCCCGACATGATCCTCTTATTGTCATATTCGTAAAAAAGCCATTAGTCCAAATCGAAACTACTACCGCATCTATTTCGATTTTATACCCTTTTTAATTCAAATATCGTATATTTGTATCATTAACAAAAAATACAGAGAGGCCATGAAGTATAAATTATTAGTTCTCGACGTAGACGGGACGCTGCTCAACAATCAGAAAGAGATCAGCCCCCGTACCCTGGCTGCCCTTCTGAAGGTACAGCAAATGGGGGTACATATCGTATTGGCATCAGGAAGACCGACTAATGGAGTCATGCCCATCGCTGAAAAGCTGGAACTGAATCATTACGGAGGTTACATTCTTTCTTACAACGGCGGTCAGATCATCAACGTGCAGACCGGTGAACTATTATTCGAGAAGCGCATCGATCCGGAATGGATCCCCTATTTCGAAAAGAAAGCAAAGAAAAACGACTTTGCCATCTTCACCTATCACAAAGACTTCATCCTGACGGACAAACCTGATAACAAGTATGTCATCCAAGAAGCCAACCTGAACAAGATGCAGATTGTCGGTGTCGACAACTTTGCCGAAGCCGTCGATTTCCCGCCCTGCAAATGTATGCTGGCAAGTGACGACGAAGAAGCGCTCATCGGTTTGGAGAATCATTGGAAAAAACGCCTCGACGGTGTGCTGGATGCATTCAGGTCGGAACCTTATTTCTTAGAAGTCGTTCCCCAGTTCATCGACAAGGGAAACACTTTGGGCGTGCTGATGACCAAACTGTCCGTATCGCCGGAAGAAGTGATCGCGATCGGCGACGGCGTTTGCGACGTGACCATGTTGCAACTTGCCGGTGTCGGGATCGCGATGGGAAATGCGGAAGATTCGGTGAAGGCTTGTGTGGACAAGACGACACTCACCAACGAAGAAGAAGGCGTAGCCGTGGCCGTCGAACGGACAATCCTGGCTGAAATACGTCCGACAGAAGTACCGCTCGACCAGTTGAATATGCGTGCCAGACACGCTCTAATGGGAAACCTCGGCATCCAATATACATATGCATCCGAAGACCGTGTAGAAGCGACCATGCCGGTAGACGAACGCACCCGCCAGCCATTCGGCATCCTACATGGCGGGGCGACACTCGCATTGGCCGAAACGGTTGCCGGATTAGGATCGATGATCCTGGCCAAACCAGACGAAATCGTGGTCGGTATGCAAGTCAGTGGCAACCATATGTCATCCGCCCATGAAGGAGATACCGTTCGCGCCGTCGGAACCATCATTCACAAAGGACGCTCTTCGCACGTTTGGAACGTCGATGTATTCACATCCACAGATAAATTGGTATCATCCATCCGTGTAGTCAACAGCATATTAAAAAAGAAATGACACCAGACGAATTAAGGATTTGTAACGTAGTCGACACATTGATCAGAAAGAACCGGAGTTTTGCACTCTGGCGGATACCAGGAGAATCGCCTCGTTTCGCCATGCAGACCTCCGGTTCTGCACGTATTCTTTATCATATCGAGGAACTGGACGAACAGAGTGGTTTCGTCATTGCTCCCTTCCATGTAAGCAAACAGCACCCAATCGTACTGATCCGGCCGGACATCCAGAAACTTCCGCCCGATGAGGAAACAAAAGTTTCATACTTGATGCCTGCGGAACAGGAATTCCATCATAGTGAAACGCTTGTCTCCTTCCTCGAAAACCCGAAGGAAGACTACAGTCGCCGTTTCAATGCCTTCATCGAACCGCTACGCCGAAAGCAGTTCGAGAAACTCGTGCTGTCGCGCTGCCAGACGATTCCGGCAGACAGAGCCAACTTCTCCCCTGCCGCCGCTTTCCATAAAGCAATCAGACGGTACAAATATTCGTATGTTTATCTCTGCCATACACCCGAAACAGGTACATGGCTCGGATGTACGCCTGAAATCATCCTCTCCGGCGAGAAAGGAAAATGGCATACGGTCGCCCTTGCCGGCACCCAACCTCTCCAAAACGGGGAACTACCGATAGAATGGGACGACAAAAACAGGGAAGAACAGGAATATGTAGCCTTTTACATACGCAAACAACTGCAAGCATTAGGTATCAAACCGACAGAAACTCCTCCGATCCCGGTACGCGCCGGCGAATTGTCGCATTTGAGAAGTGACTTCAGCTTTCCACTGCCTGATAATAAAAAACTCGGTGAACTGTTGAAACGGCTCCATCCCACGCCTGCCGTCTGCGGACTGCCCAAAGAAGAGACGTATCGTTTTATCCGGGAGAACGAAGGCTACGACCGGAGCTATTATTCAGGCTTTATCGGCTGGCTGGCTCCCGAAGGGAAGAGTGACCTATATGTAAACTTGCGCTGCATGAACATCTTGCCCAGATCATTTGTTTTATATGCAGGCGGAGGCATTCTTGCTTCTTCGGAGATAGAAAGCGAATGGCTTGAAACGGAAGCAAAAATGCAAACAATGAAGCGACTGATTAATTCAACTGACAATTGAGAATTCATAAATCATAAATAATATAACCCATGATAGCAAAAAAACTGACTGACCTCATAGGCAATACACCGTTGTTGGAGTTCTCAAACTTCAACGCTAGTAAAGGGCTGAAAGCGAAAGTAATCGGAAAGCTGGAATATTTCAACCCGGCAGGTAGCGTAAAAGACCGCATTGCATTGGCAATGATCGAAGACGCGGAAGAAAAGGGCTTGCTGAAACCGGGAGCAACAATCATAGAGCCGACCAGCGGGAACACCGGCGTAGGACTGGCTTTCGTCTCGGCCGCCAAAGGTTATAAATTGGTACTGACAATGCCCGAAACCATGAGCCTAGAACGTCGTAACCTACTGAAAGCATTAGGAGCCAACCTGATCCTCACTCCCGGAACGGAAGGGATGAAAGGTGCCATCGCCAAAGCGGAAGTATTGCGTGATGAAACACCCGGCTCCATTATCCTGCAACAGTTTGAAAACCCGGCAAACCCTGCCCGGCATGCTAAAACAACCGCACAGGAAATCTGGCGCGATACGGACGGCAAAGTCGATATCTTCGTCGCAGGAGTCGGAACGGGCGGTACGGTAAGCGGCGTTGGCAAAGGACTGAAAGCGCACAATCCGGATGTCAAAATCGTAGCTGTAGAACCGACCGACTCGGCTGTGCTCTCAGGCGGTAAACCCGGACCACACAAGATACAGGGGATCGGAGCGGGCTTTATCCCTAAAACCTACGACAGCTCGGTGGTCGATGAAATCATCCAGGTAGAAGGAGACGACGCCATCCGCACATCACGCGAACTGGCACAAAAGGAAGGCCTGTTGGTCGGCATTTCTTCCGGAGCAGCCGTATATGCCGCCATGCAACTGGCCCGGCTCCCGGAGAACGAAGGGAAAACGATTGTAGCATTATTACCGGATACGGGCGAGAGATATTTGTCTACAGCATTGTATGCGTTCGAGGAATATCCGCTTTAAGAATTGACAATTGATAATTGATAATTGTCAATTCTCCTTATAATCTTTCCGATAAGAACAAGTAGTCTCCGTCGGGAAATCTTTCGGGACTTTCTGGGTTACTTTTCCGGTTGCCGCCCATTCGGCTCCACGAAGCAAAAGCACCTGGAAGCCCGTACATTGCATTGCTATATTATCTTCCGTAGTAGCACCGGCATGGCCAAGCATCGTATGGAAGATGCGAGCATTCCCGTAATCGACCGTAAAGACCAGCGGTTCTTCACGACCGGAACCGTTTGTTTCCTTATCCGAATAGGCTGTGTACAAAATATCCCGGATATTGCCCGGTCCCCGCATACGGTCGTAAAGTTCATCTTTGGCATGACGCCATTTCAAAGGCAGGCCCTTCACAACCGGATGCACCTTGTCACGCCCGTTCAGCACATATTCGTGCTGGCGTCCATGAGAACCACCCGGACCCGCCGAACTGTCCTTGACCAGTTTTCCGTCCTTCCAATACACATAAGGGCCGGAATTCTCATTACGTCCTTCCCAACCACCCAAAGCACAGATCTTATTGAACTCCGGCCATTTGGAGAAAGCATTGTCGGCTGCATGATAAATGACAACACCACCGCCGTTCTGCACATATTCCAAGAAGCGGCGGTTCGTCTCCTCCGGCCACGAATCTCCGTTATAGTCCAGTACTACCAACTGGTAAGGGCTAAAGTCGAGCACAAAACCGGACATATCCTTGCCCTGTTCGGGAGAGATAGCAAAGTCCACATCAAAACGACCGGAATTTTCCAGGATTTGTTTCAGCACAACATGGCTCACCTGCCAGTTATGGTTGTTTTGTCCTGTGATCAGTAATGTTTTAATCGGTTTACGCGCCGAAATCGTACAGGCTAACAAGAGGGAAAAGACAACAAAAAACAGCTTCCCAAAATGTAAATGTCTCATGGTACTTTATGGTTTAAAGATTTGTTTGAGGCAAATGTACTAAATCAATATGAAATATGTACTTTTGTGGCCTTAAGAAAAAATACATCCATGATGAAATATTTATCCCGAATATTATTGATAACATTCGTATTTGTCTTTTCAGCCACTTATAGTCATGCCGACAGTTGGCGCGACAAAACAGAACTGCTCATATATTCTCCGCGCTATTTCGGTCCGAACGCATTTCCGATCCCGGAAATGAGGGACGGACGGGTGAGCGAGCGGTACGAAGTGGAAGTACGGGGCGAATACCATTATTATACGGGTGACAAGACCTGGGACATCGTGGGGCGTGCCCTGCTGCCCTTCTTCAGGGGGCGCGCGGGAATCGAAGTGAACTGGTGCTTCAAGGAAAAATATAAGATGACACCGGAAACGCGTGACGAACGCTTTGCCGTGGAGACGGAAAGCCCGATCAAATATAACGGCGACATCGTTATCAGCTCCTTTTTCCAAGTCCTGAAAAGCGAGAAATGGGTAGACGCGACCATTAGCGCCAACATCAAGACAGCCAGCGGAGGCCGCCTGTGCGACGCCCGTTTTACCGATGCCGCCTCCTACTGGTTCGACGTAAACGTGGGGCGTAACCTGTGGAAAAGTGCCGACGGGAAGGCCTCGATCCGTATGCAGGCGCTCGCCGGGTTCTATTGCTGGATGACGAACGACATGGTACATCGCCAGAACGACGCCATCTCATACGGAGTCGGGTTCACTGGTAAATACAGAGGCTTCACGCTCGCCACCAACCTGGCCGGGTTCTACGGATACGAAAACAACGGTGACCGCCCCATACATTGGCGCAACAACCTCAGATACGAGATCAAGAAAAACATAATCTCCTTCCGGTATACACACGGAATGAAGGATAACCTGTACGAAACTTATTCGTTGGGATATATCCGATGCTTTTGAGAATTGAAAGTTAAACCAACGGCCTTCGCTCCCTGTTTAAGGGGAGATGAAGATTAATCGGATAGTAAAGCTGAAACTGGTAGATGCCAGACTCTATTTCGTGAGTCTGATCGTAGGATTGCTGACCGGATTGGTGGCGGTTCCTTACCACTATCTGCTGCAACTATTCTTCAATATGCGGAAGAACTTCTTCCAGTCTTCGCCTCCCTGGTATTACCATATCGTCTTATTCCTTGCCCTATGGGGTATCCTCTGCTTCGTCGCCCGGATGGCCAGACGGTGGCCTTACATCGGAGGCGGAGGCATTTCGCAGACACGGGGCGTTATCAATGGACGCATCGAGTATGCACATTCCTTTCGCCAACTGCTGGCTAAGTTTGCGGGCGGTGTGCTGACACTCAGCAGCGGTCTCTCGATGGGACGCGAGGGGCCTTCCGTACAAATGGGTTCCTACATAGGTGACCTGGTCAGCAAATGGGGACATATCCTGAGCGGCGAACGCAAACAGCTCCTTGCCGCAGGCGCAGGCGCAGGACTGGCAGCTGCCTTTGCCGCTCCTCTTGCCGCCGCCACGCTGGTGATCGAATCGATCGAACGCTTCGATGCTCCGAAAACGGCTATCACGACGATCCTGGCCGGTGTCGTCGCCGGAGCGATCGCCAGTACGATTTTCCCGATCAACCCGTACCACGGCATACAGGCCATCGTGCCCGACCTGTCGATGGGACTGCATATCAAGCTGTATATCCTGTTTGCCGTCATCGTATCGGTTTTCGGCAAACTCTATTCACTGCTGATGCTATACGCCAAACGGATGTACCCGGCCATCCGGCAACCCGAATATATCAAGCTGTTAGGTCTTCTGGGCATGGCGTACATCATTTCGCTGACGGTCACTGATCTGACCGCCGGAGGCGAGCAGTTCCTGATGCAGCAGGCGGAAGGCGGCAACAGCAATATCTATTGGATTGCAGGGATGATGTTCCTGCACATGGTATTTACCGTTTTTTCCTTCTCCTCCGGATTGCCGGGAGGGAGCTTTATCCCGACTCTGGTGACAGGCGGACTGACCGGTAAGCTCTATGCCCTCATCCTGGTGCAGCACGGGGTCATAGGAATGGAAAACGTGAGCTATGTCATGCTGATCGGAATGGGCGCCTTCCTGGTCGCCGTCGTGCGCACTCCTATCACAGCCATTATCCTGATTACGGAGATCACAGGGCATTTCGAAGTTTTCTATCCTTCCATCGTCGTAGGAGGACTCACTTATTATTTCACGGAACTGTTGGGAATAAAGCCATTCAACGTAATGTTCTATGAAGAGATGATCAACAAACCGGCCTTCCGTGAGCAGAAGCGGCTGACTTTGGACGTGGAAGTGATGGCCGGAGCCTATTTCGACCGCAAGGAGGTCGATACGCTCGAACTTCCCAACCATTGCGTAATCATGAATATCCACCGCGACCGCAAAGACATCTCCCCCGCCGGACAAACCATACTCCCCGGTGACCAGCTCACCATCGAACTGGACGCCCAAGATATAGAGAAACTGTACGAGCCACTGGTTAGCATGGCCAACATCTACTAAAATATCCCGACCGGCAACTTTAAACGTCCTCCCGGCCATCTCAAATCATTGGACACAAAAACCAAACAGCCTTTCAGGGGAATTATAATCCAGAATTATCAGGTATTTATGTAAAAGGAACTTCATTTTTTTATACTTTTGTCAAGATAACAAACGCCATATTCTGCCATGAAAGTAATTATCTGTTGTTTTTCCTTCCTGCTCCTATCCATCTGCCCTCCGCTCCTGGCGATGGAAGGTACGGGAGTTGCACTAAAAGTCAGCCTGTCCGGAAAAATATACAAACGTTTCTCTTTCGTCCTGGAAGAAGATATCCGTCCGCGAGACGATTTCAGGGAAGCCGGATGGTTCCTTACCACAGGAGAAATCAATTATCGCATTTTGCCGAACTTACGGGTGGGAGCCGGCTATATGTCATTAGTCCGCTACAAGGCATCGGAGGAACTGCGCAACCGGTATTACCTGTACGCCTCCGGTTCGCATCGGTTCGGGACATTTAAAATTGCAGTCCGGGAACGCTTTCAGAGCACATACAAGAAAAATGGCCTGCATCCGACCAACTACCTCCGCAGCATGTTCACCCTCTCCTACCGGATCGCCTCTTCGGGATTCGAACCTTTCATATATGTAGAGCCTTTTAACAACGTAGGCTACAACGGGAAGATGCGTGCCGATAAAATCCGTTATTCCGCAGGCTGCGACTACCGGATGGACCCCCAAAACCGCATCCAGCTCTATTATCGCTACCATACCTTCAATGTATACGATCCGATCAACTACCGTCATGGCATCGGCCTGACCTATTCTCACCGGTTCTGATTCAGGCAGGAAGACATCTATCCACAAAACGAAAGGAAACGTACCGATATGCATTTATGCGGAAGCCATTTTACCGTCCTAAGGCACTTTTTTACTAAAGACAAGCAGAAAAAGAGCGGAAAGCAAGCAGAAATGGTTGACAACACCCCCATCTTCCGGCTTTCTACACCCGGATGTTACCACCCCCCCACACCCGGATGTCCGAAAAGGGTACACCCGGGTGTTCGGAGCCATATCATACTAATCCTTTGTAATTAAGATACATACTTAGCAGAAAGATCATATATATATATATATTGCTAAAATCCCAGTCGGATGTGTGACACAGTGTGATACAGGCGTGATACATGAATCCGGCATGTATCACACCTTGCACAACATGGATATCAACACATACAAGACAAAATGTGATAGAGTGACAGAGAAATGGCGATTCTCTTTCTGTTGGTTTTAAGGCTACTTATCGCCTCATTCGGCTGTCACATATAATAGGCATAAATAAAAATATCACTATCTTTGCCCTCGGAATACCAAAAACGTTCCTTTATATTATTCACCGAGTGCTTGATAAACCTCGTTAAAAACAAGAAATATGCAGAAGACATCTACTGTAACCGTACCATTCATGCTGTTAGGCATCCTGTTCAATATCTGCCTGGTAGCTTCAAACCTGTTAGAAACCAAAGTTATCCAGGTATTCGGCATCACAGCGACTGCCGGACTGATCGTTTTCCCGATCTCATATATCATCAATGACTGTATCGCCGAAGTATGGGGATTCAAGAAGGCACGCCTGATTATCTGGAGCGGGTTTATTTCTAATTTCCTTGTAATCGGATTTGCGCAATTGGCGGTGATGTTGCCTGCCGCCCCATTTTGGGAAGGCGAAGAAGGTTTCAACTTCGTGTTCGGAATGGCACCGCGCATCGCCATAGCAAGCCTGATGGCTTTTCTTGTCGGTTCGTTCCTGAATGCTTACGTGATGAGTAAGATGAAGATTGCTTCAGCCGGAAAGAATTTCTCTTTACGGGCCATCGTCTCCACTTTGGTCGGCGAGAGTGCCGATTCGATGATCTTTTTCCCGATCGCTTTCGCCGGACTGATACCGATAGGCGAACTTTTCATTATGATCGGGACACAGGCGGTTCTGAAATCCCTCTATGAAGTAATCATCCTTCCCGTTACCATCCGTGTTGTAAACTATATCAAGAAGGTGGACGGTAACGATGTGTATGACGTAGGGACATCATACAATATATTAAATGTGAGAGATTTATGATTTATGATTCATAATTCCAAACAAATGCGACCAGTCTTCACGAGGTTGCGGCGTATAGGTATGGAATCCTAGTGATTCCGCCGTACGGCAATTGGGGACGGCATCATCTATGAAAAGTGTTTCTTCAGGACGGATATCGGCATCTTGCAGGACATATTCGAAAATTTCGGCATCGGGTTTCAGCAGATGGAGGCGGTAGGAAAGATAAATATGATTGAAAAAGTCGGAAGCATGGTGGCCTTTATAGGAAAAACAGGTCTTTTCCGACCAGTCCCAATGAATCTCGTTCGTATTGCTGAGCAGCATCGTATTGTAACGCTTGCGGAGGTCGAGCAAAAGATCCAGCTTATAATCCGGAACATCATCGAGCATGGCGATCCAGGCGGCATCTATCTGTTCGTCCGTCAAAGGCTGTCTGGTCAGATGACGGATACCCTCGCGAAACTCTGCTACCGTAATGGAACCGAGCTCGATCTTCATGAACAGATCCTTATGCTGGTAGTTATTGACAATCTGCTCGCGTATATTCGCGACCCCCAAACTCTCGAATGCCTCGATGCACCGATTACGGGTGAGATTGATAATCACGCCGCCAAAATCTATAACCAAATTTTTTATGCCTTCCATGACCTTCTTTTAATTGACAATTGATAATCGACAATTTTGATTCTAACTATTTACTACCAGCGGCGACGACGCCGGTGATGCCGTTGCCGCTGTTTATATTGACGTATCCTGCGATATACCAGCCAGACAAATAACACTCCGAACACGGCAAAGATCAGCAAGACGATCCCTGTATTCAAGTTATCTCCTTTCACGCGGCTCCACATTTCCAAAACAAGTTCCGTCCGATCTCCGAAATCGCGGATCATGGCACAACGTTCTACCACCTTGCGGTCAGGGTATTGTACCGGATTGATCCGGATGCTATCCGCACCGGGACCGAAGAAATAACTCAAGTCGGAAACTTTCTCGATTGTCGAATCGATCTTGGCTTCCATAATTTCGGGAGTCGCAATGGCACTGACGTAACCGATAGCATCCATATTCCGCAAAGCGACGTCCGGACGACAAAGATAATCAATAAAATAACTGGCCGCCTTTACATTACGGGCATATTTAGGGATCGCCCAGCCGTCATACCAGATATTGCTGCCTTCTCGGGGCACTTCATAGTCCAGTTCCACCCCGACAGCCTCCGCTTCGTCCATCGCCCAGACCGCATCGCCGCTCCAGGTAAAATTGAGCCAGGCTTTGCCTTTCGTCATCATTTCCTTGCCGAAATCGGCTTCCCAACCGGCAATGTTGGGTTTCATCTTTTTCAGAAGTTCTTCGGCTATGGCGATCGCTTCAGGAGAATTGTCGTTCATCAGTTGCTCGACCGTCACGGTCCCATCTTCCAGTTCCTTCGCATGGGCGTAGATAATGGCCGTACCATAGGAGTCACGATAGCTGTCTTTCATCAATATCTTGTTTCTGAACTTCGAATCCCAAAGACACTCCCAGCTTTCGACCTCTTTCTCCTCCACGAACTGCTTGTTATACAAAATCCCAGCCGTTCCCCACATATAAGGGACGACATAGTCGGTCGTTTTCCGTCCCGGCTGGCTTAGCTTGTTCAGTTGCCCGCGGATATAGGGAGAGACATTATCCAGATAATCCGGTGTCTTTCCGAAATTGCGGTCTATCGGGACAAGAAGGTTTTTCTTCAACATCCGTTCGATTATATATTCGGACGGACAGATCAGGTCGAAATCTTCATGCCCGCGTTCGATCTTAGTAAGCATGATCTCATTGATATCGAACACCTGGTAGATAATCCGGATATCTTCGCCGGTCTGCTCCTTGTACCAAGCGGGAAATTCGGCCAAGACATCCTCGTCGATATAGTCTGCCCAATTGTAGACTTTCAGAATATGACTGCGCTCCTCATCCGTACGATTGCATGAAGACATGAAAGTCAAAAGAAAGAGGCAACTCGCTATTATTGTAATCAGTTTATTCATTTCCTGCTTTTCTCCATTAGCTTTTGGACTTCTCCGCCCGTTTATTAATCACAATCAAAAGGACAAGCACCGTCACGAAAATGATAGTTGACAGCGGACGCAACTCCGGTGTCAGTCCCCCTTTGCGGGCATCCGCATAAATAAAGGTCGATAGGGTTTCCAGTCCCTCGTTGCCGATCGTAAAGATGGTAACGGCAAAATCATCGATCGAAAGCGTAAAAGCCAGTATAAAGCCGCTGATCATGCCCGGACGAATCTCCGGCAGGATCACCTTGCGCAACGCCTGGAAAGGAGTCGCCCCCAAATCGAGCGCCGCCTCATAGACATTCTGGTTCATCTTTTTCAGGCGCGGCATGACACTCAGCACCACATAGGGCGTGCAGAACGTGATATGCGCCAGCACGACCGTCGTGAATCCCTGTGAAACGCCAAAACTCACGAACAGCAGGAAAAGGGATACGCCCGTAATAATATCTGCATTCATCATCGGGATCGCATTGGCAAAATTCATTACCTGGCGGGTCCGTGATCGCAGGTTGAAAATACCGATAGCCGCAATACTACCCAACAGCGTGGAGACGGTCGCCGCGATCATCGCAATGGCGAACGTATTCCACAACGCACTCACCAACGAACGCTGCACGCCTCCTGTAAACAGCGAACTATACAATTTGGTTGAAAATCCCGTCCAGTTTCCCAAGACTTTCGCTTCGGTAAACGAGAAAATCATAATAATCAGAATCGGGGAATATAGCAGCACCAACAGTAGCCACAAATACCCTTTTGCCATCCATTTCGTCATCATATCACACCTCCCCCTTCGTTCGAAGCACTGTCCTCTTCATTCGTAAAGAGGATGGTAACACCAATCAGCAACAGCATAATAAGAGAAAGCGCCGCTCCATAATTCCACATACCGTTATAGATATTTTCTTGCACGGTCGTACCGAACAGTTTGATGTTATTCATCGTCAGTAATTCGGCAATGGCAAACGTGGAAACCGTCGGCATGAAAACCATGACGATCCCGCTCATCACGCCGGGCATCGAAAGAGGCAGAATCGTTTTCATAAAGACCTGAAACGGATTGGCTCCCAAGTCCTGGGCCGCCTCGATCAGGCTGCGGTCCATCTTTTGCAACGTATTATAAATCGGATAGATCATGAACGGGAGAAAGTTATACACCATACCGAAAACCAACGCCCCCTCTCCCAACGGCAGGTTTAGGAAATCGAACAATGCTACCGTAGCCAGCGTACGGATCAGGATATTCACCCACATCGGCAGGATGAATAGCACGACCATCGTCCGGGAAGTGTTAAAACGCTCCTGGCTCAGGATATAAGCTGCCGGATAGCCAAGGATGAGACAGGCAAGTGTGGTGATAATAGCAATCCCGATCGAATAGACGAACGTATTCATCGCTTCGGGGTGTACCATGAACTTACGGAAATTAGCAAAAGTGAACGCTCCGTCGGCATCTGTAAACGCATATAATACGATCAACAACAAGGGCATTACGACAAAGACAGCCAAAAACAGGGCATAAGGAATCGTCCAGTTCTTACGCCGCATAAAAAAAGCTGAAATCTTACTTATCACTTCCTTCCTTTTTAGTTGATTGAACAATCCGTATATTTTCGGGAGCGATCGTGATTCCGACCCGGTCGCCATCGTCCCAAACATCATTCGTATCGACAAAGATATCTTCGTCCCAGTCGGTAAACACCGTCAGATGATAATGGTTGCCTTTGTAGAGGATAAATTTCACTTCACCGGTCAGACGGCCGTCTTCCTCGTTGTCTTCCAGAATGACGCGGTCAAAATCTACTTCGACCTGCACGGGTGCTTCCGAGTCAATGCCGGATACCTCTCGGCATTCGAACGTACAGCCTAAAAATTCCACATGCGTGGCATCCACCATCTTTCCTTCGAACGTATTGCAGATACGTTCCTTTTTCATCACATGGATATCAAATGGTTTGACCAGCAAACCGACTTCCTGCCCGGCATCGAAACAATGGTAGTCCTGTACCATGAACTCATAGCCTTCCGGCGTCTGCACCATCATCTCGTAGTGAACGCCCTTGAAAATGGAAGAGGTAACCGTCCCGGTCAGCATGGCGGCTTCAGACGGCTCGAAAATATAAATGTCTTCCGGGCGGAGCACGACATCTACCGGGGTCCGTTCGCCGAAACCTTCGTCTACGCATTCGAACTCATGCCCGGCAAAGGATACCAACTTATCTTTGATCATCAGTCCGTTCAGAATATTGCTTTCGCCGATAAAGTCGGCGACAAAGGAGTTGATCGGTTCGTTATAAATGTCAATAGGCGTCCCGATCTGCTGGATCTTCCCTTCGCTCATCACGACGATCGTATCGCTCAGGGTGAGTGCTTCTTCCTGATCGTGAGTAACATAGATAAAGGTGATTCCGAGAGACTTATGCATTTCCTTCAACTCCATCTGCATATCCTTGCGCATCTTGAGGTCAAGAGCCGCCAGCGGTTCGTCCAGCAGGAGCACTTCCGGTTCGTTCACGATAGCTCTGGCAATCGCGACACGTTGTTGCTGTCCGCCGGAAAGGGAATCCACATCACGGTACTCATAATCGGTCATTCCTACCATCTTGAGGGCCTGCTTCACCTTTTTCTCGATCACGACAGCCGGAAGTTTTTTCAGCTTCAAGCCGAAAGCGATGTTATTGAAGACATTCAGATGAGGGAAAAGAGCGTATTTCTGAAATACAGTATTAACTGGACGTTTATGAGGGGGTGTTTGCGTAATTTCTTTCCCCGCAATGGTTATTATACCCTCAGAAGCTGTCTGGAATCCGGCAATCAGACGCAACAATGTCGTCTTCCCGCAACCGGACGGCCCCAGAATGGTTACAAACTCGCCCTTACGGACAGACAAATTCACATCATTCAATACGGCCTTGTCTCCAAAGAATTTAGACACATGCTCCACACCAATGATGCAGTCAGATTTTTGCATAGACAGATTCCCCTTTACCAATACTGATTAAACATATTTCCGCTTCTTCACGTAAAAAGCGGCACAAAGGTAACAATTAATTGATAATTGAGAGTTGAAAATTGAAAATTACGGTAGAGTCTTGCTCTTAGGCAACACCAGGTTCAAAAAGACTCCCAGTAAAGCCGAAAGCCCGATACCGGCCATCGTGAAACCGCCAAATTCAATGGCAGCACCACCAATCCCGAAAGTCAGGATCAATGAGACGATGATCAGGTTGCGAGTGTCGCCCAGATTGGTCCGATTCTGGATCAAGCTGTTGATGCCGACAGCGGCAATCGTTCCGAACAGCAGCAACATGATGCCCCCCAACACGGCGGCGGGAATCGATTTAAGCAACGCGCTGACCTTCCCAAACACAGAAAAGATGATACCGCTTACGGCAGCAATACGGATAACGGCCGGGTCTGTAATCTTTGTCAGCGAAATAGCTCCTGTCACCTCCGAATAGGTCGTGACGGGAGGACCGCCGATCAATCCGGCGACGATACATGCCAGGCCGTCTCCCAACATCGTGCGGTGAAGTCCCGGATCTTTTACGAAATCCTTGCCCGTCACCTCGTTGATTGCGTACACATCGCCTATATGTTCGATCACCGGAGCAATCGTCACCGGAATCATAAAAATAACCGCTTCCCACGACAATGAAGGCTTTACAAATTGCGGAAATGCAAACCAAGGAGCTTCTATCACAGGCTTGAAGTCGATCAAGCCGAACAGACTCGCAGTCAGATACCCGACGATGATTCCACAGAAGATAGGGATCAATCTCAACATTCCCCGACCCAACATAGAGGCGAGAATAGCGGAAAGCAGGGCTACCAGCGACAACGGCCAGTTCTCTTTTGCCATATTCACACCTGAGCCTGCCAGCGAGAGGCCGATCAGAATAATAACCGGCCCGATCACCACCGGCGGAAAAAGCCGCTTGATAAAACCGATTCCTCTCCACCGGACCAACAAGCTCATCAACCCATAGACGGTCCCCACAGCCACCAGGCCGGACATCGTACCGGGCAACCCATACAATTCCGTCGCCTTTATGATAGGCGCCACAAAAGCGAAACTGCTTCCCAGAAAAATAGGAACTTTCCCTTTCGTCACCAAATGAAAGATCAACGTGCCGATACCAGCAGTAAAAAGGGCGGTAGAAGGATCAAGGCCAACCAGCAAAGGAACGAGAACAGTCGCACCAAACGCCACAAAAAGGAACTGAACGCCAACAACCGTTTTCTGAATGGGGTTCAGGGGTTTCATATTATCCATTCGTTCTTTATTTACTTTTTGCAAATATAATATAATCCAGACATCCAGCAATTCAATTCACTCACCTATTTTTTATAATAAGCAGCCGTTCATAATCCACCCCTTACTTTTAACTTAGTGCAACCCGGATAAAAAGTCCCGCCGTAAATTAAAACACGGCGGGCCGTCTCTACGTTTTTTTCCAGTTTACAATCAAAAAACGACCTACCCCTACTTGGGACTCTTCAATTCCAGGAATGCAGTCGGCAGGCCTTCCGATTTAACAGCAACCACGCTATTACCCTCGTTCCGTTTGATACGGATCAGGGCACGACCATTATACGCCTGTACTTTACGACTACCGGTCGAAGTTCCTAAATTGCAGATCAGGCTGCCATCTCCGGCAATCTCAAACGTAATCTGCTTTTTGGAGCTGAGACAACGGATGCCGTTTTTATCGATCAGTTGTACCTGTACCAAAGCCGTATCTCCCTCTTCGGAAAGCAAGCTCACTTGGCAAGCGGCTTCTTTATCCCATTTAGCAGTCTGGTATTCCTGACGAATGACATCAGAAACCTCCTTCTTCTCCTTTTTCTTTACACCGACAGCCCGTATTTCGTTCATGCCTTCCTGATAAACACAATTCCAGCGCAACCCGGCAGCCGGGTAATCCTGACTATTACGCCGTTTCACACCCTGGCTCACACCATTGACAAAAAGCTCCACTTCGTCGCAGTTAGAATATACCAAGATTTCCTTGCGGTCATCTTTTCCACCCCAGCGAACCGGCCAGGTATGACCGTAGATATGGATCATCGGCTTCTCCGTCCAGTAAGACTGGAACACATAGTAGCTTTCTTTCGGAGTAAAATCGCGTTCAACCACCCCCTTCTGATTGACATAAGGGACAGGATTGTCGGGACGGACCGGAGTCGAAAAATCTTTAAAAGGCCAGTAGGCTGTACCGGTCAGCCACGGCATCGTCTCCTGCTCTTTCAGATGCCAGTCGATCAGACGGACCACATAACTTTCCGACCAATCGCCATCGCGCGAAGCACGTGGAACGCCACCATATAAGGAAGCATCGCCGGCACGTTCATCACCGCCCTTTCCTGCCTCGATGTTCTTCAGATTATAAAAAGCATCTTCCGAATGACGACGGGCATGGCTGTCACCTCCCCACTCTACATGCAGGAAGTGTTTTACCTTCTGCATCTCCTGTTCTGAGATCGATTTATAATCGGTAAAGACACCCCGATACCAACCAGCCCAGATAGAAGGTGAATAGACATCAACAATATCATTACAAAATTCACACCGGCGGATCGCCGTCATACGTGTGTCGTCTAAACGGTGCGCCATGTCGTGCAACTCTTTCATGAAAGCACGGATCGCACTCTTGTCGAACGTATTGAAATCGTTAGGCCAGTCATTCTCATTACCCAACCCCCAGATGATGACAGCCGGATGATTATGATGCTGGACGATCATATTAGCAAGCATCCGACGGGCTTGTTTTTTGTAGACATCGCCTCCAAGACCGCCCCGACACCAAGGAATTTCTTCCCATACCAGAATGCCCAATTCGTCGCAAAGGTCCAGAATGATTTCAGATTGTTGGTAATGTCCTAAACGGATAAAGTTCACGCCCATATCTTTCATCATCCGCATTTCACGACGCATCATATCTTCCGTCATGGCTTGTGCCACACCAGCGTGATCCTCATGGCGATGCGTACCTCGCAACAGCAAACGTTTGCCGTTCAGGAAGAATGGACCTTTGTCCTTAAACTCCGTATGGCGGAAACCGAAGCGTTCTTCCGTCGTGAAAGTCTGATCCGGTGTCTTTACAGTCAACTCGCAAGTATAGAGTTGTGGCACATCCACGTCCCACAATACCGGATTCTTGATCTTCATCTCTGCTAAAAGCTGGTCACCCAAAGGAAGTATTCCTTCCAGTGTTTTCGAGAAGACTGGTTTACGGTCCACATCGTAAACGGAAACGGTCACATCCGCCTTCCTTATATCTTCCGGATTATAAAACGAAGTTTTCACCTTCAATATACCTTCTTTCAAGTTAGAAGAGAGGGAAGATTCCAAATGAATCTGTTCAAAAGAAACTTCAGGCAGGTACACCAAGTTCAAATACCGGTACAGACCACCATAGATATTGAAATCAGCCAGATCGGATGGTATCATTTCCAGATCACGTGAATTATCGCAACGGATCGACAAAGGTACTTTCCCTTTGAAACGTTCCGCATCTTTACTGCCGAGAAATGCTTTTACCGCATCCGTAATATCGACATTCCAACTGTCATAACCGCCAACATGGCTACCGACATGAGTCGTATAGACATAGACATCCGTCTTCTGTCCCGCCCCGTCGAAATCGAGTACGATCCGCCCGTTCCGATAGGGATTGTCTATCGCCAGCAAAGTTTTATACCATCCCGGACCTTCATAATAATTCACGTCCGGATCAACAGCATCTTCGGCATTAAAACAATGAGGTAACGTAACAGGCTGCCAGATGGGAACCGCCTCCGAACTGCCGGGTGCGGCAGGACGTACAGCCTCCCAGATTCCCCCCAAATCACCTTTCAGATATTCCCAATTGTTCGTCAGCCGAATCTTATTCATAGCAGGCACTTTCGCCACAGCCGACAGAACGGACAAACACAATAAGCATGCAACAAACAAGTACTTCATATTCTAATATTCAATTTAAAATTCAATTAATTTTACAAGAGAGCAGTTCCTTCTTTTTCCAATTTGGCTTTTCGCAACAAGGCTTCCAGATAGTAATAATCCGCATATACGATCGGCACATCCACTTCCGAACCGTGAGTCTTGGAACCGGTACTATGCAAAAGCAGGAAACCACAGTCTTTCCCTACACTTGCCCGATAACGGTTCGTCAGATTTTCCAATATCCTATCAGCCCTATCCACATATCCGGTTCTATTCGTTTCATCATACATACTCAACTCGTAAAGAGCAGAAGCCGTAACGGTGGCCGCCGATACATCACGCGGCTCGTCCGGTATTCCTGGAGCATTATAATCCCAATAAGGTATCAAATCGTCCGGCAATGTAGGATTGGAGAAAATATAAGAGGCAATTTGTTTGGCACGTTCCAAAAATTCAGGCAATCCAGTTTCTCGATAGCACATCGTATAGCCGTACAATCCCCACGCTTGTCCACGCGACCAAGCCGAAGCATCGGAATACCCCTGATGGGTGTTTTTATGCAAGACTGCGCCGGTCAACGTATCATAGTCGATAACATGATAGGAACTGTAGTCCTTACGAAAATGATTCTTCATCGTAGTACGGGCATGGTCGACTGCAACCTGGTAGAAAATGGAATCGCCATTCGTACGGAAAGCCCAGAAAAGTAGTTCCAGATTCATCATATTATCGATGATTACGGGATACTGCCATTTATCCCTGTTATGATCCCAGGAACGGATACAACCCACTTTTGGATTGTAACGTCTGATCAGGGTGTAGGCAGACTGCAACAGAATATCCTTATAACCAGAATCCTGAGTCAACCGATAACCGTTACCATAGCTACAATACATTTTAAAGCCCATATCGTGGGTACTCCCATTCCATTTCTCCTGTTCAAGCAGTTCAGTCTGTTTCCTGGCCTTCTCCTTCCAAAAATCATCTTTAGTATATTCATACATATACCAAAGTTCGCCTGGGAAAAAACCGCTTGTCCAATCATGGGATGCCACCATGCGCAGGAAACCGTTCGGATCGATATTGCGAGGATTGGCAAGCAGCTTGTCCGTACTTTTATAAACCGAATCCATTTCCACGAATGCATGTTTCAACTGTATATCGGCAAAATCAAAATTCGAACTGATAATATCCCTCTTGTCCAAAGCACAGGAACTACAGACAAGCAGAAAAACAAAAAAAAGAATTTTCAGTTTCATTTTGTCCATTTTGTGTTATAAGAAGGGGTATGAAATCATCAGTCATTCCATACCCCAAGATTATTTAAACCTACTCAAAAATTTTCTTACAAATTCGGATTGATCAATGAATCATGCTCCGGACAAGGGAAATACAACCGTTCTTCCGTTACATTCTTCACCTTTTCAGGAAAATTTTTCTGGAAATATTCCTTCATTACCGTCAGATAAGTGCCCCAGCGAACCAAATTGAAACGATAGATCCGTTCGTGTGTCGTCTCTAACGTCCATTCTTTTTGGATTGCCTGACGGAAAGTCTCTTTAGACAAACCGGACAAGTTATCCAAACCGGCACGTACACGCAGTTGATTCACGGCATCATAAGCTGCAGCCGTCGGACCATTGGCTTCGTTTTCCGCTTCGGCAAAGATCAGCAAGACATCGGCATAACGGATGATAGGAATGTACATATCCGTACGCTTGTTACGCTGTGAGAAATTTTCACGACCTCCATCACACCATTTCTTTCCATGTGGATACGGACTACCGAAATTCTCAGTCGTATAGGTTTTATTATCAACTGTACTGACAATTTCGGTCAAGAAGGTAGCGGCTTTCCGTTTATCCTTATCATCAAATTTATCGATATAGGATTGTTTCGTATAAAAGAATCCCCATCCTGATTCGGACCCGATACTGGTCGGACGCCACTCGGCTCCACACTGGTTATCTCCTAACCCATCTGCAAAATTCAGGGCAAAGATCGATTCTTTGTTATACCGATTGTTGACCAGCCAAAGATCGGCATAATTTTCTTCCAGCTTAATACCGTAAGTAGCGGCATTATCAATGACTTCCTTCGCTTTGGAAGCCGCCTTCGCCCACATGGTATTGTCTTTAACCTGTTCACCGGCCATCGTGATATAAACCCATGAAAGCAAAGACTTGGCGGCAGCGACAGTCGGACGTTCCGTTCCAGAATCCCATTTTACGGGAAGATTGGCTTCTGCATATTCCAAATCTTCAACAATCTTATTATATATTTCTTTAGCCGGTGTCTTTGTCATGTTATTCGCACTGGTAAAGTCATTCACCGGCGTGTCCAGATAAATAACATCATTAAAGATACGCACCAGATAGAAATAGGACATCGCACGCATATAACGGGCAGCTGCGACATAACGTGTCTTGACCTCATCCGAAACTTTCGAAGCATTCGGAACTTTCTCGATCATGATGTTAGAAGCATTGATACAAGCATAAAATTGCTGCCAGGGCTTATAAAGGCTCTCGTTATCGCTTTGCCAAGTCAAAGAGTTCATTTCATCGCGAGCCACATTATTGGCTGTAGCACTGACAACAGCATCAGTCGTTGCTTCGGCTATAAAGTTAATATGACGTTCGAAGTTGTTGCTACGCCAATAAGACAGCGATCCCATCAGCAGCATATTGCATTCAGCCTCCGTGTTCGGTAAGTTTTCAGGCGAGAGGAAATCTTTCGGTTCTTCCGACAAGAAAGACTCGCAACTACTCATCAATAGCATCAGGGAGCACACCCCTGCAACTGCTTTATATATATATGTTTTCATTTTCGTCTTTATATTAATGGTTCAATTATAATGTAAGATTCAATCCGAAGGTATAAGAGCGGGTTGCCGGATAACTACCACCGTCAAAACCTAAGTTATAGTTACCTGTACGGGAACTGACTTCAGGGTCATAACCGGAATAGCCGGTAATTGTAAATAGGTTCTGTCCGCTCAGATAGAAACGTAAGTTAGAAATGCCCCATTTGGATGTAACTGATTTAGGAAGAGTATAGCCGAACGTCAAATTTTTCAAGCGAATATAAGATCCATCTTCCACAAAACGAGATGAAGACGGACCCACACCCTTGTTAAATGCCTGTTGCGTATTCGAAGTTCCTTCACCTCTCCAGGAATCCTTTACAAACGCAAAAGCATTTCCGGTATTGTTCGAGTTGCTCGGTAATTCGCTGAAAGTCACTTTCAACAAATTATAGACATCATTGCCATAGGTTCCCTGAAACATAAAGCTCAGATCAAAATTCTTATACGAAAAGTCATTACCAATACCAAAGATAAAGTCCGGGTTAGCATTACCGATGATCGTACGGTCTTCAGTCGTAATCTTGTTATCACCATTCAAATCCTTGAACTTCACGCTACCGACATCATCTTTTGTCAGCCCCAACGCCTTGGCTTCTGCCTCATTCTGATAGATACCGTCAAAGACATATCCGTAGAAGTTCCCCAACGGCTCACCGACCTTCACAATACCAGTTTCATTGAAACCAGCTCCCAAAGCACCTCCGGAACCATTTGTATAAAAGTATTCATCATCGCCAAGGTCAAGCACTTTTTCCCGATTCAAAGCGATATTCAAAGAAGTAGACCACTTGAAGTCACCCACTAAATTCTGTGTATTCAGAGAAAATTCCCAACCTTTATTGGATTTACTACCGATGTTCTGTGTCTGTGAAGAATAACCTGTATAGTACGGAAGGATCTTGTCATAATGCAGATCGACTGTCTTTTTATAATAATAATCCGCAACCAAAGATATACGTCCGCCCAATACGCTCAAATCAATGCCTATATCCGTCTGTTTAGTTGTTTCCCATTTCAAGTCGGGATTCGGTACACGACCTGGAACAAGAGCCACTGCAGAACTTCCGTTCAGGACATAACTGGTCGTACTGAAACTAGCCAACGACTGATAGGCTGTAATCGCCTGGCTACCTGTTTCACCATAGCTGGCACGCAGTTTCAGGTTCTGTATCCAAGAAATGTCTTTCATAAAATCTTCCTCACTGATACGCCATCCCAAAGCAGCAGAAGGAAAATATCCCCATTTATTATTCTTCGCAAACTTGGAAGAACCGTCAGCACGGAAACTAACAGATGCCAAATATTTACCTTTATAAGCATAGTTCACACGGCCCAACCAAGAAGCAATGGCAGAATGGTTTCCACCGGAAGCGACAGACAACAGACTGCTATTGGCAAGTCCCATATTCCAATAACCAAGCGATTCGATGTCGAACCCTTTACCACTGCTGTTATTGTTGAAATAATCGGAAGCCTCAGCAGTAAAACCGGCAACAACATTCAAAGAGTGATCTTTATTGAATGTCTTGGAATAAGTCAACGTGTTTTCACCAAGCCAGTTTGTGGTTTCCTGATCGTTCATGTAAGCATATCCCTGCCCTTTATAAGAAAGAAGATTCTCTCCGGAAGTAAACTGGCGTTGTTTACGGTCGCTATATGTGTAAGTCCAAGCTGTCTTAAATTTCAAGCCGCTCAAGATTTCCCATTCCAGAAAAGCAGTACCCTGAAAATAATTACGGAATTTATCCACAACCTGATCATTAATCAGAGCTACCGGATTATTCATCTGTGCTCCATCCTTTAGCGGACCGCTAAGGCTGCCGTCTTCCTTGTAGACAGGGACCAATGGCCCAAAACCTAAAGCAGAGAACGTGACACCACCACCATCAGAACCGTTCATCTGATTGACACTGGCGTTGGAAGACGACGAACGGGAAGCATTGATAAGAGCTCCGACCGTCACCTTCTTTCCCAGTTTCTGTTCGATATTGGCACGTATGCCGGCACGATTGAAATCAGAGTTCTTCACAATACCCTGATGCATCAAGTAGTTACCAGACAAACTATAGCGTGTCGTTTCTGTTCCGCCACTTACAGACAACGAATGGCCCGTGATAGGGGCCGTACGGAACACTTCACCCTGCCAGTCGGTATTATTCAAGTTATTAGGATCTATCCACTCCGGTATTTTCAATGCTGTCGTAGGATATTTCTCCTGTGCTTCTTTCAATAAGCCATATAGTTCCTGACCATTCAGCATATCCATTTTCTTTGATACCTGCGAAAGCGAAACATAACCACTATAAGAAACGGTCGGTTTACCAGTCTGCCCACGTTTGGTCGTCACCATGATGACACCATTCGCTCCGCGGGAACCGTAAATAGAGGTAGAAGAAGCATCTTTCAATACTTCGATAGAAGTAATGTCATTCGGGTCTATCAAAGAAAGGTCACCACCGAGAACACCGTCAATCACAACCAACGGAGCATTTTCGCCTTTCAAGGAGTTACCGCCACGAATAATAATGTTAGGCGATTCACCTGGTGCAGCCACACTATTCTGTACCATCACACCGGCCATCTGTCCTTGCAAAGCCTGATCGGTACGTGATATGGACAATTTTGTCAGATCATCGCCTTTCACAGAAGAAAGAGCTCCAGTCACGTCACTTTTCTTTTGTACGCCATAACCGACCACTACCACTTCGTCTAATGCTTCGGAATCTTCTTTCAGAATAATGTTCAGAGGAGCATTGCCTTTTACTTTTACTTCCTGCGATTCAAATCCAATGTAAGAGATAACCAATGTACAACCGGCAGGAGCTTCAAAAGAAAAGTTTCCGTCTATATCGGTGACGGCACCGATTGTCGTACCTTTTACAAGGACATTAACCCCTAACAGAGGTTCACCATTCGAGTCTTTTACCACCCCTTTCACAACAGATGACTGCAAGACTTCATTCACGATAGCCGAACTTTCTGCATTCGCCCTGCCAGGCAGAGCAGCCGAAGTCAGGCACAATGTCATGCACAGAGCACAACCTTTCATGTACGTGTAATTCATAATATTGTTATTAAGATTGAAACTTTTTGTGTTTTTCTTTAGTTGCAAATGTATGAGATGGCGGTTTCGATCTATTTAAAATTTATCTCTTTTACTTTAAAATTCAGTTCTGGCAAAAAATTAAAAACCCGCATTCAAAGCGGGTTTCAGAAAATAGATACAATATTGAAAGAAAATAGATCCATTTTTTAAACCGTTTTCATAGCCACAATAACGGATGTCGGATCGGCAAGTTACGGATTACCTCATCGTTTGTCGGAAAATGTTCCAAACTTTTCCAAATTTCCAGATAAGTCCTATTAGATGTGTTACAAATACTGAATAAAAGGGCAGGCTGGGCAACCGGCCATTCATCCCAAAACATGACATCTTCGGCAAAAGGCCAGCTCGATTTATCTGCTATATACGGGAATAGCCAAGCAACCGCCTTTTGCATATTGCGACCGTCGTCCATCGAGTACTGCCACAAATCATCTTCCCCGTCCGAAAGAATATGGCAGATCGTAGCCATGGCATCCAGATTGAACAAGGAATAGCCGTACGGTTTCGTCCGTTTCAGTTCAAGCGGAAAACTGCCGTCCTCCGCCATCTGTGAAGGAAGCAGAACAGACCTGTAACGGTTCCGGCAAAAGTCGAGAATCTCCTTATCGCCGGTATACTTAGCAAACTGGGCTACCTGCATCACCCAACAAGTTCCATGATTGTTTTTAGCATTCATCTCGTCTACCCCGTAAGGATGCGTTGTCAACCATTTCAGATAATCGGAAAACCAAGCACGGCTACCAGCCACATCCTCGACAGAAAGAACGCCGGCCTCTTCCATCCTGATAAGGGATTGCACGACCTCCAGGAGATGGATCGTATCGATGATACCGATCCCCCGTCCTGTCACGATCCCTTTGATCGCCTGCGCGTATTGCAGGTCTGGATTCATCCGGGTTTCGGGGGCGATGAACCAGGCGCGGATATGCTTAACTGCTTGCCGAATATATTTCTCGTCTTTCGTCACCAGCCAGGCGGAGGTCAAGTCGCCAACCAGCGAACTGAAGCGGATCATGGCATGACGGTGAGCAACAAAGTTATCGGGATTTGTCTGCCCATCTCGACGTATATAGGCACTATCCGGATTTATCGGATTGGGCCACCAATAATCGCCTTCGGAGTAGAAATCATGAATTCCTCCGGTACTTCTTTCCGCTCTATATGCAGTAATGGTCACAGGTTCTTCTATCAAGGCCTTATCTCCACGAATAACAATTTCAGTTCGGAGTAAATCCGTCACTTCTTCCTTTAAAGAAGGATCTCTCTTGCATTGGCAAAATAACAAAAGAATAACATAAAGTAATAATTTATACATGATATAGATTTTTTTTATTTTGTTGCACATATTCGGTCGGCGACATGCCGTACATCGCTTTGAAACAAGTAGCAAAATAAGCATGGGAATTGAAACCGATATTGGCAGAAACTTCAGATATGTTCATATCCGTTTCCAGCAGCATCCTTGCAGCAATCTCAAGACGTTTGTTACGGATCAAATCCACCGGCGAAAGGTCGGTTATCGCTTTCAGCTTCCTATAGAAGTTGGCACGTCCCATACCGACTCCTTTACATAGAATCTCCACATTCAACCCCGGATTGGAAAGATTCTGCTCAATCACCCCGAACAATTTTTGCATAAATGTATCGTCCGCCGATGTCGTCTCGATACCCAATGACTCCAACGAAAATTTTTTCCCATACAATTCCTTCAACCGTTCACGAGAAGCCAAGATATTCCGAATACGACACAGCAGGACCTCCATATTGAAAGGCTTCACGATATAATCGTCCGCACCGCACTGGAATCCCTCTTTGATATGCATCACCATCGATTTCGCCGTAATGATGATAACCGGGATATGTCCGGTCCGCAAATCCTGCTTGATCTCCGAACAAAGTTGCAAGCCGTCTTTTTTCGGCATCATAATGTCGCTTACCACCAGATCCGGCAAGGTTTCTGCAATCTTATCGAAAGCATCTACCCCGTTCTCCGCTTCAAGCACATCGAAATAAGGTTCGAGATGTTTGCAGATATACCGACGGACATCCGGATTATCTTCGGCTAATAACAAGGTATAACGCTGACCGGAAACAGGCAGCTGTTCCTGCATATTGTCAGGGACTTTGGATTCATCCTCAGCTACTTCTATTCCTCCGTAGGGATTCCTCGCAGAAGAGTCATCTTCTGCAAATTGCTCATGAGCATATGCTTCGCGGTTTACCGGAATCAAGACACGGAATACAGCCCCTTTTGGTTTGTTGTCTTCTACCCATACAACCCCTTTATGCAATTTCACGATAGAGAGTACCAGACTTAACCCTATACCAGTTCCAGCCGTATTCGACTCACTTTCATCCGTTCCCTGGTAAAAAGGGGAAAATATATGAAACTTGTCGGAATCGTCTATCCCTTTCCCTGTGTCTTCTACAGACAGACAAACATATCGAGAAGTCCCCCGAACTTCCCCACTTATCCTGCCGGGAAATTGCTCCTGCAATCCGGCAACTGAGAACAATTGCAAACGAATGGTTATCGACTCATCCGGAGCCGTATGTTTGAAAGCGTTCGACAAAAGATTGAAAAATACCTTCTCCAGTAAAACACGGTCGAACCACGCATCTATTCCCGACTCATCGGATTCCAAACGAAAGGTAATCCGTTCCTTGACCGCAATCTGATTAAAGGCAATATATATCTCCTGCGTAAACAGATACAGATCATTATGCGAAACACGTAGTTGCAGGTTGCCACTCTGGTTCTTCCTCAGATCCATTAACTGGTTCACCAGCAACAAAAGACGCTGGGCATTTCCATAGACTAGACGCAACGAACCTTTCAGGTTCGGGTTCATATCTACCCGTTGCAACACCTCTTCCAAAGGAGACAGGATCAACATCAACGGTGTACGCAATTCGTGCGAAAAATTGGTAAACATGCGTATTTTGGACTGATGGAACTCCTCCTGCCGCTGCTGCTCCTTCTGCTTTTCGACCAGGTCCTGTTCCAGCTTACGCTTCATATGCAGATAATACCAGACCACATAAAGGATGCCACCTATAATCAACAGATACAACATATAGGCATACCAGGTCTGCCAGAATGGAGTCCGAATATGAATCGACAACGACCGCCCTTCATCGTTCCAAAGACCGTCGTTATTGGAGGCGCGAACACGAAAAACATAATCTCCCGGTTTCAAGTTCGTATAGAAAGCCTCCTTTCGAGAACCAGCATCATTCCAGTCCGTATCATACCCTTCTAGCATATAAGCATATTTATTCTGATTCGGATAAAGATAGTTTAAAGCGGCATACCCAACAGAGAAGTTATTCTGATTATAATCAAGATCTATCGCCTGCGTATAATCAAGAACTTTATCGAGCAACCCCGAAGGGTCGCCGGGAACAACCGGTTTATTGTTAACCGTAAAAGAGGTCAGTACGACCGGAGGTATAAAACGGTTTTCTATCAACCGTTCAGGGTAAAAGGAGACAAGGCCGTTGCTTCCGCTGAAATAGATTCGGTCACCGGGCAATTTGATGCCGCCTTTCATGCTGAATTCATTAACTGGGATCTCGCTTCTACCCATATAATTGGTAAACTGGCGCGATTCAGGATCGTAGGCAGAAATACCGTTACCGGTACTGATCCAAAGTTTCCCGTCGTCTCCGGGAATTATCGAATTGATATTATCGTCGCTCAGCCCCTCGACGGCCGTCAACCACTCCATAATGCCTTTTTCTTCGTCAAAGCGACAAAAACCTCCACCGAAAGTACCGATCCAGATTCGCCCCTCCCTATCCTTTACGATATTACTTACCTGGTCGTTGTATAACTTCCGGGAACCTTCCTCACGAGTATTATATTTTATCAATTTATGCGTATGGGAATCGTAGAGCGCCAGTCCGCCGGTATGCATACCTACCAAATAAACACCGTCCCGTATCTCCAGGAAACTGCGTACACTTGGCAACAAGGCGAAAACAGAATCCGACGGAGCGATCCTGCCGTCCGGAAACACACGGACAATTCCCGTGTTGTCTGTCGTTCCCAACCACAATGCACCATCACTGCAACGCGTGATCGTATAAATACTAACCTCCTTATGAAAAGTATAAAAAAGAGAGAATTTCTTTGTCCGGGTATCGAATCGGTATAAAGTGCCTTTCTGCGTTCCGCACCAAACGAAATCGCCCTCCACAAACAGAGATTTGATAATATTCCGATCATTCAGAGCATTCGGCCGAGCATCCAGCAGAAAACGTTCAAACATATCTGTATTCAAATCCAGTGAAAGTAGGCCTCGCCCTTCCGAAGCAATCCACAAAGTATGGTCCGGCTGATAGGCCATCGTGGCAAAGATTCCAAACAGCTTGTCTGAACCACCCTGCAAATCGTAAAAAGTAAAACGGCTGTTCAAAGGATTACTGTAACTGACACCTCCAGCGTATGTGCCAATCCATAACGTATTCGCATTATCTACGAAAGCAGAAAAGACGGAAAAATGACTAAGGCCTCCTTTTTGTTCGTCAAAATTCGTATAGGTCGTACATGAACCGTCCACCAAGTTCAAAAGACTTAATCCGTTAAAAGTTCCGACCACTAGTTGACCATTATAAGTATTGATTGTACGAACCGAATTATTTCCCAGTCTGCCGTTCCAAGCAGTATAATGCGTAACAGCATTTGTCTCCGTGTCGATCCGGTTCAATCCACCCGAACGGGTTCCCACCCACAGACGTCCTTCGCTGTCTTCATGGATAGCAGATATATTATTATCCGTTAATGAAAAGGGAGTCGTATTTTTAAAATAATGAGACAAGAGATTCAACTTACTGTCACAGATATAAAGTCCGTTTTGTAAAGTTCCGACTAACAGATTGCCATCATGGTCTTCGTTGATAACCATAATCTGGTCACGTGGCAGTTCTCCCTCCAAGTCGTTCAAGATAAACGAATCATTCTCATAATCATACAAGTATAGACCTTTATTTGTTCCAACCCAAAAACGCTTTTGTCTATCCACATACAAGCTTGAAATCCACGTATGATAAAGGGGAGACTGCTTATAAGCAGCCATATCGTTGAGAGAATATACACGATCCACCCTCAAATCCATCCGGTTCAGACCGTTCATCGTGCCTACCCACAAGTTTCCACGGTCATCTTCAGCCAATGCTGTCACATGATTACTGGACAAGCTTAATGAGTCGCCATTACTATGTTTATACACGACAAAAGAATTACCGTCATAACGATTCAAGCCGTTACGCGTGGCAAACCACATGAAACCGCTCTTATCCTGATGTATTTTCAAGACGGAAAGCTGCGACAAACCTTCTTCCATTTTTAAAGAAGAAAAAGAAAAAGGTGAAACAGCCCCATTCAGCAAGGCACTAAAGCAACAAAGCAAAAGAGTGATCAAGTATGTTTTCCTCATAACGTAAAAGCATTACGCTACAAAGATACGAAAACAGATCAAATGCCCAGTCCTGTCACAAACAGAAAACGTACTCCGTCCTCGCATCCTGTAAAACCAACGTATTTATCCCACTGTTTTCATTATGCAAAATAACATTTGAATGGAATCAGTTGTTTACTTATTAACATATATGCTTTAAACAAGGGATAAATATCCGGCAACCCCTTCCGCACACCGTTCACCATCAATAGCAGCAGAGACGATTCCGCCTGCATAGCCGGCGCCTTCTCCACAAGGAAAAAGACCTTTCAAGGTTATATGCTGGTAGCTTTCCTTGTCGCGCAAGATACGGACGGGCGAAGAGGTCCGGGTTTCCACCCCGATCATCACCGCGTCATTGGTCAGGAAGCCTCTGGATACTTTACCGAAATGGCGGAAGCCCTCACGTAAGCGGCCGGTGACGAACTCCGGCATCCAGAAATGCAACGGGGAAGCCAGCAGACCGGGCGTATAAGAGGATTCGGGAAGATCGAAAGAGTTTTTCTTATTCACGAAATCAACCATCCGCTGTGCAGGGGCGGTTTGCTTCATCCCGCCGTTCAGCCAGCAAAGTTCTTCCAAACGTTCTTGGAAAGCCATCAAAGCGAGCGGCGAATCCTTACTGACCGCCATTTCTTCGTGTTTCATCAATTCGGAATAGTCTTCCGGGCGTATCTCCACCACCATGCCGGAATTCGCCCAGCGGGAACCACGATTGGAAGGAGACATTCCATTGACTACCACCTGGCGGGAACTACTTGCCGCCGGGACGACGAAACCACCTGGACACATACAAAAAGAATAGACTCCCCGTCCGCCGACTTGCGCCACAAAACTATATTCGGCTGCCGGCAGATAGTTTCCTCTGCCCTCCTTACGATGATATTGTATCTGGTCGATCAGCATCTGCGGATGTTCCAAACGGACGCCGACAGCAATGCCTTTGGCTTCGATAGGGATTTGCCGGTCATGGAGGTAGCGATACACATCCCGGGCGGAATGACCGGTTGCCAGGATGACCGGTCCCAGAAAGTTCTCGCCCGTATTCGTTTCGACACCTATGACTTCCCCGTTCCGGATGACCAAGGCATCCATTCGTGTCTCGAAATGGACCTCCCCACCACAGCGGATAATCTGTTCGCGGATATTCTCGATCACGCGCGGCAACTTGTCCGTACCGATATGCGGATGGGCGTCCGCCAAAATCGAAGTGCTCGCCCCGAACTGGCAAAAGACATTCAGAATCTTGTCGACCGAACCCCGTTTCTTGCTGCGGGTGTAAAGTTTGCCGTCAGAATAGGCACCGGCTCCCCCTTCACCGAAACTATAGTTGGACTCTCCGTCCACCTTATGCTCACGGCTGATCAGAGCGATATCCTTTTTACGTTCGCGCACGTTCTTTCCACGTTCGATCACGATCGGACGTAGGCCGAGCTCAATCAGACGAAGAGCGGCAAACAAACCACCCGGCCCCGCTCCTACCACCACGACAGGCTTCCCTGCTGATACGTCTTTATATTCCACCAATTGAAATTCTGGTTCATCCGGCTGCTCATTGATAAAAGCACGCAGTTTTACATTCACATAGATCGTACGCTGACGTGCATCGATAGAACGTTTTAGTACCCGAACGGTGTGGATGTACGGGACAGATATTCCCGTCTCGCGAGCCACCACCTGCTTCAGCGACTGTTCGCTGACTGCTTCTTCAGGCAATATACGGAGTTGTAATTCTTGTATCATTGTTACTTCTTTAAATTCAAACAAAAAATCAAACCGGCTTGCGCCCTGTATCCGCTCCAATCCACTTTGAAAGTCGATGGAAAATCTGGATTCCGACTCTGATGCTCCTGCATCACAGCATCCCATTCATAAGCGATACTCATGTTTAATGCAACATAGCGGCATAGGCTAAACTTGATGCCAAAAGTAGGCTCCACAAAGAAATTCCTGCCGGAAAAAGTATTATCCTTCCGGTATCCAACTTCCGGGTCGGACTCGACGAACAGGCGGTTTATCTCGTTCACCTTGTTCAGCACAAAACCAGTCGAGAGCCCCACATAGGGCTCGAATGTAAAGATACTGACTTTTTCCTTCACCAGACAGAAGTGGTAAAAAGCACCGAGCTTATATCCTTTGTTACGCAGCTCGTAGTCGCAAGAGCCGGAATAATCCGTTACTCCATTCTTGCCCGCCGTATTCATATAGTTAAAAAGAACTCCCACATGATGGCGCCGCCATTCGACTCCGACACGGGCATCCTGCGTCACATAACCGGGGAAATTATCTGTAACCTGTGCATTGGTAACAGGAAGCATCTGATTTTTCAATATATCTTTCATATCGGACATCTGATACGAACCGTGACCGATATTATATTCGATTGTCAACGACTGAGCCTGCCCGAAACGGTCGAAAAAGAACAGAATGGCTATAAATAACAATACCTTTTTCATATATTCGGACAGTTTTCGAGGTTAAACGAATAATTCGCATTCTTATAACCCCAGTCACCGACGGGAGAAAAACGCAATTCAACCACACGCTCTTCCTGCCCGGCAAGAGAAAATTCCGCAATGCCGTCCGTCACCTTCTCCGCCACGATTTCACCACCATAGACGACATCGACTGCCGAATGGTAAGGATATGTCCAGGACAAGCGTATGCGATCTTCCTTCATATATTCTACCTGCACCTCTGGTTCAGCTTGCTCCAAATCAAGCGATCCAAGCGAACGGGGACGGTCGGCTTCCGACTTGAAATAAATATAGACCTTATATACCCCCTTCTCCCCAGCATATCGCTTATCGGCATAAAAACATTTGTCGAAATCCGACCTTTGCGTGATATAGGTTGAATGAGCATTCTCGTCAATCGTACTGAACTCTATCTGGTAATGGTCGAATCCGGCACGGAGTGCCCCGTCTACTTCCCAAAATATTTCGATCAGTCCTTCTTCATTCACACGATGCCGCAAAGAGAACTCCGACTCGGTACGCGCGTTTATCTTGAGAGGCCAACTACGCTTTTCCACATATCGCTCGGCCCCGACCTGTCCGGCAACCGTCCCATTATTCGTCCGGGCGAAAACCTCACACGACAACTCATAAGAGCCATTCGGAATCAGATCCACATCCAGCATGAAATCACATCGTGTCCCATCGCTTTCCCATTCCATCTCTCCAATGCGGACGATCTGCTTCTCAACCTCAAATCCGGGCAACGGACTGATTTGGCAAGCAGCATTACCACTATGTTCCACCACAAAGATTTTGTTTTCCCAATCATGGATAAACGGACCATAGAAGTCCACACTCATCGCAACCGAATCAGCCTGCCACTTTTCAAAATCCATAAAATTCTCCCCCAGCCGATACTCGCAGCTTGTAAACAAGAAGAAAACACTTACAAATAGATAAACAACACTTTTATTCATATACATATAAACTTATCCGAACAATTGCCGGAAAGCCTCTTCCACCTTGCGCACTTGCACGATTTGCATCTTGCATTTGGATGTGTCGAAACCTTTCAGGTTATTGTGCGGGATGATAATGCGCGAGAAACCCAATTTTTCCGCTTCTAGGATGCGCTGCTCGATACGGTTCACCGGACGGATCTCTCCCGAAAGCCCCACCTCGCCACACATCGAGATACCCGGCTCGATCGAAATGTCGAGGCTAGAAGAAAGAATTGCACTGATCACCGCCAAGTCGATCGCCGGATCATTCACCTTCAGCCCACCAGCAATATTCAAAAAGACATCTTTCTGAACCAGCTTAAATCCGGCACGCTTTTCGAGCACCGCGAGCAACATGTTCATACGCCTAAGATCGAATCCTGTCGCGCTACGCTGAGGCGTCCCATAGACAGCAGAACTCACCAACGCCTGTGTCTCGATCAGGAAGGGACGGATCCCCTCGATCGCAGCCGCGATCGCCACGCCGCTCAATCCCTCATGATTCTGCGTTAGGAGTAGTTCTGAAGGGTTACTGACTTCGCGAAGACCATCCTGCCGCATCTCGTAAATACCTAATTCCGCCGTGCTTCCGAAACGGTTCTTGATGCTGCGGAGGATACGATACATATAATGCTGGTCACCCTCAAATTGAAGTACGGTGTCAACGATATGTTCCAACACCTTCGGCCCGGCAATACTCCCTTCCTTATTGATATGGCCGATCAGAAGGACAGGTGTGCCGCTCTCCTTCGCATATTTCAGAATAGCCGCACTGCACTCGCGTACCTGCGAAACACTTCCGGGAGAAGATTCGACCACCTCCGTATAAATGGTTTGTATCGAGTCGATAATCAAGAGGTCGGGTTGAACGTTCTTGGTCTGTACGAATATCTGTTCGAGATTGGTCTCACAGAGAATGAAACAATCTGGATTCTCGTGCGCGATGCGGTCGGCACGGAGTTTCAACTGGCGACTGCTCTCCTCGCCGGAGACGTAAAGCGTGCGGAGTCCCTTCAACCCCAAAACGGTTTGCAGGACGAGGGTCGATTTCCCGATACCCGGTTCCCCGCCGATCAAGACCAGTGATCCTTTTACCAGACCGCCGCCAAGAACACGGTTCAACTCCCGGTCTCCGAGGTCGACACGCGTCTCCTCTTCAGAAGTAATATCTCGAAGCAGGACGGGACGCACTTTGCCACCATCCGAAACGCCATAAAGTGCCCGCTTTCCGACCGGTTCCTTTACCACGATCTCCTCAACATACGTGTTCCACTCCCCGCAGGAAGGACATTTCCCGATCCATTTCGGAGAGTCAGCCCCACAGTTGGAGCAAACATATACCGTTTTTGCTTTTACCATTCTCTTATTTATTAATTACATGGACGCTTTGGAGACATAAAAAACATTCCATTTTTAAGATTATAAAACTGTCAATTCACGGACGAAAAGACGGTTTATTATCCGAAAAGATCAAGCATCAACTGCTTTTTCTCAGCTTCGAGCTTCCTGAGGTGGCGTTTCCCTTGCGGCGTAATGATTTCCATCTTATCGAAGCGGGTACGGATCACCGTCTCGACCGTGTAGCTGATGTTAACCACTTCACCTAGTTCACTCATCTTCCGTTGTATCTCTAGCACACAATCTATACACATACCGCTCTTGAAGGCAATCTTTTCATCGAACATATCTTTCTTGAAATCTTCGTCGCACATGTAAAAGTCGATTGTCTCGCCGCCCTTGTTGTAGATGCCTTTCCAACGGTAACGGGCATCTTTCAGCACAGGTGAGATGATTTCTATCGTTGCTTTGTTGTCTTTAACAGGAGGCAATTCGTCAGAACGGAGGATGTAATAGTCAAACTGTTCGCGTTTGACCTCCAACGATCCCGAACGGCTGCGGTTATTTTCGTTCAGTTCGCGTAAAGTGAACTTTGTCACCTTCGGATAACCGCGTACAGCTTCGTAAAAGTTCGATTTGCATTTACAAAAACGCGGCGATGCACTGAGCAGTTCCACCAACTCGCGTGTCACGGTAATACCGGGTATTTTTTTTCTCAAATTACTACGCAATAAGGCAATTTCGCGCTGCATCTTTTCCTCGTCGGCCACCGAACGGTCCACAACCGGTTGTCCACCGACCAAAAGGGACGGACGCGTCCATACCTGCATGAACAAGTTAAGGAGAACAGAGATCAGGCGGCTGTTTTCACCTGCCACCGACCAGATTTCGCGAAAGCCCTCCTGTTGGGCAAAAGACTCGCAATAGACAGTCATTTTGATATCCAACATGTCTGCTAACGTCCGAACAAGCGAGAGTACCTCCTTTTCTGAACGATGTTTGATCATGGCATCCATGTAGTTTGACTTATCATTGAAGTAGTACCGCAGTTCGAGTTTGTTATCAAACTTTATCATAACTTACTCTGTTTTGGGTTTTCGATCGAAGAACGGGTTTTTCGAGGACGCACTTACCGGAATCGCCATCACACATTTGCAGTCGCCCAACATTCCCAAACGCTGTGCAGCCATACCGGCACTGAACATCACACGTGTATCCAGGCGCAAATCCGACGCCGTGGCACAAGCCGAACCGACCGCAATGCCCAAGTCCACCGAATTAATCGCACAAGGGACGGCTTCCGGCTTCTCCACACAAGTCGGAAACCCGCAGTGCGCGCAATTCAAACCCTGAACCTGCTGGCGCGTACCAGCAATCATGATGGCTTCAGCCTGAAGAATATTGTCAGCATCACGCAAAAAGAATTTTAAACCGGTTTCGCCGGACATGATGACAAGCTCTTCGGAAAGGCGTTTGATATCTTCATCCGTCACCATCGCCACTTCAATAATATCGATGCCTTTCCCTTTCGGAGCTGTCCGAGCGGCTGTCATCATCTGACGAACAGCCTGTAACACATACTCGTGTCGTATTTCTCTTTCGTTCTGTATCATTTTATATTGGTTTAGCACGAACAAAGATAATAATTACTCGTTTTATAGCTCAAGATTTGTCATCTTTTCTGTAACATCAAATGGATAGTCGGGGTATTCGTAAATACTGAAACGAGGTTCAGTCCCCCCCTCGGAATAATTCCAAATACTGATATACTCCCGCACATCTTCACCCATATCCTGTAATTGGCGCAGGTAGGCGGCGACGGACTTGTTCTCGACGATGTAGACTTCTCCTATCCGATCGATAATCGGGCTGTGACGGCGTCCGGTGTCGTGGTCGAATTTCAGGATACGCTTTCCCTCTGCTGTCAAACCGACCGTCCGAAAAGTCATGCTTTTGCCGATGGCTGGAAGATTCAACACACTGCGGTCGGTGGCAGCAAAAAGAAGATGGTTCTCTTTCAAAAAACCGGACAATTTCTTTCCTAAGGGTCGCTCATAGCGGATCAGCCGATACAGTTCCTTCTGCTTCTCTTTGGGGATAAGGCCGAAAACTTTCTCTTCTTGCTGTTCCTGTAAAGAACGGCTATTAGGAGCGAACACGGCATAGTTCTCGTGAAAACCCTTAACCGAAAAAGTGTAATAGCACACCACCCCCATCGCATTCAACGTCTGACGAAGTTTTGCCGTATGCCCACGCCGAGAAGCGGCAACGGTGTAGACCAACTGGTTAGTGATGATCCAACCGGCGGAGAGAATCGCCTCGATCGCCTTTTTTGCTTCCGGCGTGACCTCCAACGGGGATTGAAAATGTGTCTGGATAATAAACTGCGTAACACCGACACGTGAGGCTTTATCTTTGAAACTCCTCAAGATGCCGACTAGTTCGTCCGTGATTCTGAGAGGCAAGTAGGCAAGCAGGCGAGAACCCAAGCGGACCCGTTGTAACTCAGCGTACTTCTCCCCTTCGGGACGACTCTCGTTGGCTTTTCGTTTCCGGACCGCCATCTTATAGACAGCATCAAGTATGTTGCGGAGCGTCGCGTTCTGACTCATCAACGCGTCGCCTCCAGTAATCAAGATATCCCTAAGCTGCGCATCCTCTTCAAAATAGCGCATCAACCGACGCAGTTTCTTATCCCATGTTTCCTTTGGTTTCAAAGATTCGAAATCAAAATTCAAGCGCTCGCTCTGGAAATCATACATCCGCTGGCAGGAAGCGCACAGCCCGCCACAGGCACGCCCCATCGAATCGGGGATTAAGATCGCTACTTCCGGATAACGACGGTGTATGTTGTGTCCTTCCGGCAACAACCATCCTGCAGCATTTGGCTGTCCGGACACGACAATGTCTTCTTTCTCCCACGCCTTGATCCGGCCGTATGTATCGACCAGCTCTTCCGAATAAAGGATATAAGAGCGGATAGTTGCATCGTCATATCCGCTTGTATTCGTGTTCAGCAGGGAAAGGTAATAAGGAGTCACAAAAAACGGCATGCCTTTCTTACGAGCACGTGCCAACAGGTCCATCGTTCCAGCCGACAGGGAACCGCCAAGGAAATAGTTCAGTTCCGTCGGGCTTTTGAAAGCCATCGCAAGATGGAAACGGCCGGTATTCCACCATTCCTGCACTTTGACGTATTTCTCGGCATAGCTCATCCCTTCCGTAAACTGGAACCGAGAGGTCGGGGCATGACGCCGTTCGATCTTACGTATCAACCCGGCAATGATTCGCTCTTTGTTGGAGTGACGGATCGCCATCACCTCCTCGTCCAGTCCGGTCGGCCAACGGTTCATCTGCCGTTTGACAAGCGAACGGTCCGGAACGATTTCCTCCGGCTTCTCCAGCAATTCGAATTGCCGGTACAGGTCGATAAAGAAGTCCGGCGAAACATCTTCCTCCAGCTTCCCGGCCAGGAACTGCCACAGGCAGGTAATCGTCCATACCGGTATCTCCTCACCTGTTGAAAGCTCGGAGACCATCATACCGTCATGTTCGATCAACAGAAGAATACGCTTCGCCACGGCATTTCCCATATTGCTCCCGCCAACCGTCCTGTCAATACGGGAAGAAACAAAAGAGCGCAAGGCTTCTTTAAAAAGCGCTGCGCTCTCACTTTCTTCCGCCATCGTTACCAGTTGGGGAAAATCTTTTTTAAATGCTTTTGTCAATTGCGAAATGTCATACGAAAGTAATCTTCTTTTAATCATAAGCAAATACTTTTGAGGAAGGATTATTGAATGTTATTTTGAAGTCATTTGTCTACAAATATAACATTTTTCTCTAACCATCAAAAGCATGTTACTTATAAAACATCTTAAAAGTCTTACAAATCACAACAAAATGACAAAACAAGGGACCTATTCGCCACCTTTCTGCTACTTCCGCTTCATCTTCACTTCATACAGGTCGTGCCGGCGATCTTTCAAATTGCGAACACTTCCGTACGTGTGCAATTCATTCAGCAAATCGAGATCCACATCCGACACCAGGATCATTTCCGTATTCGGAGTCGCCTCAGCTCTTTTACCGTCTGTCGGAAAAGCAAAATCGCACGGAGTGAAGACACCTGACTGTGCATACTGAATATCCATATTATGGACACGGGGCAAGTTGCCGACACTACCGGCTATGACGACAAAACATTCGTTTTCGATCGCACGTGCCTGCGCGCAAACACGGACACGCGAATAGGCGTTTTGCGTATCGGTCAAGAAGGGTACAAACAGGATCTGCATTCCCTGGTCCGCCATGATACGCGACAATTCCGGAAATTCGACATCGTAACAGATTAGGACACCAATCTTGGCACAGTCCGTTTCGAAAGTCCGCACCATCTTACCTCCGGAAAGTCCCCAGCTCTTCGCTTCATCAGGCGTAATATGAACTTTCTCATATGTCTCATAGCTACCGTCACGGCGACAGAGAAAACCGACGTTATACAACCCGTCGTCTTTGATCAACGGCATGCTCCCGGTAATGATATTGATGTTGTAGCTGATCGCCAAGTTGATGAAACGATTCAGCATCTCGTCCGTGTATTTCGCCAGCTCACGGATCGCTTCCGACTCGCTCATATGGTTGAACTTAGCCATCAAAGGGGCATTGAAGTATTCGGGGAAAAGTATGAAATCGCTCTTGTAATCAGATACGGCATCCACGAAAAATTCCACCTGTTCAAACACATCATCGAGCCCCTTGTAAGGCCGCATCTGCCACTGGACAAGGCCGACGCGAACGGTCGTCTTGGTCGAAACTATTTCTGGAGTCGGCTGATAATAAATGTTGTCCCATTGCAACAGAGTCGCATAATGTTTGGATTCCTCATCGTTCGGCAAATAATTCGTCATCACTTTACGAACATGGAAATCATTCGATATTTGAAAAGTCAGCACCGGATCATAAATTTCTCTTTTACGGACCTTATCAATATATTCCTTCGGGCGCATCGTATCCGCATATTTATGATAATTCGGGATACGTCCGCCGAACATAATCGCTTTCAAGTTCAGGCTTTCACACAATTCCTTCCGATAATCATACATACGCCGTGCCAAACGCAGGCCCCGGTAATCGGGATGGATAAAGACCTCTATTCCATACAGGATATTGCCTTTTGGATTATGCGTATTAAAGGTTTCGTTTCCAGTAACAAAGGCGTAAGTATGGTCGTTCTTTACCTTGTCGTAATCGACAATGATAGACAAGGCGCACCCCACGATCTTATCATCCACGACCGTAACCACCTGCCCTTCCGGGAAAATAGTGATTAACTTCTTGATTTGCTCACGTGTCCAAAACACATCCGAGCCGTCTGAATAAACTCTTGTAAAAGATTGAGATAATTGTCGGTAGTCCGCCATCTGCAAAGTACGGACCTCTACTTTGTTAATCTTAGGAGCATGTTCCATTTCTCATTTCAGTTTTTAAGAACGATGCAAAAGTATAAAAAGTTTCATCTGGATGAAACAAAAATTCCATGATAGCCAAAAAGACGGATGCAAACCTTCTACATCCGTCTTTTCGTCTAAAAGCTTTAGCAACCACCGCCCAACGCCCGGTAGAGAAGGATCTTTTTCCGGCAAAGGTCGGTGATGATGTCGATACGTTCCAATTCGCTATCCAGATAACGTTCATTGGCAGAGAGCACTTCGAGGAAGCCGACATAATTCAATTTGAAAAGTTCATTGGCATTGGTGACCGAACGTTGGTGAGCTACGGTCTCCACTTCTTTCAGGCGGACACGCTCCACTTGGTTTAGACCGGCACAATACAAATCCAATACTTCCGTATAGGCCTTCAAGGCCGTTTCGTGATATTGCGACAAGGCAATCCGTTGCGAAGCACGCGCCTCGTTCCACATCGAACGAATCTGGTTCCGCTGGAAGACTGGTGCAGTAATTCCTGCTGCCAAATCGTAAACCAGCGAAGCAGGCGCTGTGAACCATTTGCCAAGATCAAAGCTATTGAAGCCACCTCCCGCACCCAACACCAACGAAGGATAGAAGGCTGCTTTAGCCGCCATTACATCCGCCTTTGAAGCCAGCAATTCCATCTCGGCGGCCCGTACGTCGGGACGTAAGGTCAGCATGTTCGCCGGAACACCGTCTGATAGCGGGAAAGGGATCTGACGCAGCTCTTCAAAACTCATACGCCTGATTTCAAACGGAAAGACACCTAACAGGCAGGCTATCGCACGCTCTTTCTCCCCGATCAGTTGGTCATTTTCCAACAGTTTGCTTTCTATCAGTAGCATACGGGCATGAAACTGGTCGACAGCCAACTGCGTCTCGGCCCCCTCCTTCTTCAGCTGGCGAGTTAGCTCATACGAACGTTTGGAACTGATATGGGCTTCTTCCAAGACATCCCGACGTTTATCCAAACCGATCAGTTCATAATAGTGGACAGCCAATTCGGATATCAGGACCGACTGCGCAAAACGGGTTGCCTCAACCGAAGCCATCCAACGAGCTACAGCCGCCTGTTTCTTACGTGTCAGCTTCCCCCATATATCCGCTTCCCACTGGAAATTCAGGAAAAGTCCGAAATCACGGTAAGGGTCCGGGATATGTTTGTCTTTCGCCAAGGAAGGAACATTAGTCTCGCTATTCCCCACTCCGTCCATCGTATATTCGCCGAAACGGTTGACCGAAGTCCCGATGCCGAGGCTAACTTCAGGCAATAGCAAGCCTTTTGCCCGTTGCAGGTTGGCCCGGCTCATTGTCACCCGTTCCATGCTTTGCTTGAACGAATAGTTATTCTGCAAAGCGACCTCCACATATCCTTGTAAGATGGAATCCTGGAAAAACACATTCCACTCCAACGGCTTTACAAATGCAGTGTCATAGGTATGCCCATCTCCTTCTGGCAGTACGGCACGTTCCCCATCCGGAGAGAGCTGCGGAGCCTTGCAAGCTGTAAGGCCGATCGCCGCCCACAAGCCAACTGTAGCAATTATCTTAAAACTCATATTCTTCTTCATTTGCTTTTTGTTTCTTTTCCTTTAAGTAAGTTGCCAACGATTCAAATATCACATAAAGCCCCGGTATCAGGAAGATCCCCACGAACGTACCGATCAGCATACCTCCGGCCGCCGCCGTCCCGATGGAACGATTGCCCAAAGCACCAGCGCCACTGGCTACCGCCAACGGGATCAAACCGCTGATAAAAGCAAAAGAAGTCATCAGAATCGGACGCAAACGGCTGGTTGCCCCTTGGATGGCCGCTCCCATAATGCTGACGCCTTCCTTGCGGCACTGGTTCGCCACCTCGATAATCAGGATCGCATTCTTACCTAAGAGGCCGATCAGCATCACGAGTGCCACCTGAGCATAAATATTATTCTCCAGTCCCACCGCATATAGTAAAAGGAATGATCCGAACACACCTGCCGGAAGCGAGAGGATAACCGGAAGCGGCAGCAAAAGGCTTTCATACTGGGCCGCCAGAAGAAGATAGACAAAGACCAGACAGATCGCGAAAATAACCAAGGATTGTCCACCGGATTCTTTCTCCTCACGGGCAACGCCGGACCATTCTATATCGTAGCCTCTCGGCAACACTTCGGCAGCAATCTCCTCTACGGCTTCCAAGGCTTCACCCGAGCTGATTCCCGGTGCTTGTTCACCGGTAATCATGGCCGAAGTAAACAGGTTATAACGGGTAATCTGACTCGGACCATACACGCGCTCCATTGTCATGAAGTTGGAATACGGAACCATGTTCCCCTCTTTATTTTTAGCATACAAACCGAACAGATCCTCCGGATTCATACGATATTCGGGAGCAGCCTGCAACATCACCTTGTACATTTGCCCGAAACGGACGAAGTTGGAAGAATAGAAACTCCCGACATAGGATTGCAAAGTTTCCATCGACTCGTTCACATCAATTCCCAGTTTTGCCGCTTTGGCCAGATCGACCCGCAACAGATATTGCGGGAAGTTCGGGTTGAAACCGGATGTGACACCCGACAAACGAGGATCGGCATTCAGCTTGGCCACAAACGATTTGGCCACTTCGTCCAACTCGGCAAATGTCCCGGCAGTCTTATCCTGCAAACGAAGTTCGAAACCGCTGGCATTACCGAAACCGGGAACCGTCGGTGGAAGGAAGAACTGGATATCCGCATCCTTGATATGCGACACGCGGTCAGCATAGACGCGCATCAGTTCCTCGGCCGTCTGCTCGCGTTCGTTCCAAGGCTTCAAGTTGATCATCCCCATGCCAAAACTGGCTCCTTCCGTTTCCGTCATCAAGCTGTAGCCTGCCAATGTGGAAACCGTTTCCACTTCTTCCAACGGCAACAGAGCGGCCTGCACTTTGCTCAAAGCAGCTTCCGAACGTTCGAGAGTCGCTCCGGGAGGCGCATCGACATTCACATAGATCATTCCCTGGTCTTCATTAGGGATAAAACCCGAAGGCAACACAAACGTCATACCCCATGTTGCCAGACAGAAAATAATCAACGACGCATAGGTCAGGAAACGCCTGTTCAGGAACAAACGCAGATTGATCTTATAACGGCGTTCCAGATGATCGTAGCGCTTATTGAATCCGTCGAAGAAACGCGCCAACAAACTTTTCTTCACCTTTTTGTCATGCGAGACAGGCTTCAGCATCAAGGCGCAGAGTGCGGGAGACAGCGTCAAGGCATTCACGCCCGAAATGACAATCGCCACTGCCAGCGTCAACGAAAACTGACGGTAGAAAATACCGACCGTACCGGACATAAAGCCTACCGGGACGAACACGGCAGACATCACCAGGGTAATGGCAATAATCGCCCCGCCGATTTCACGAATGGCGGCTTCGGTGGCTTTTGCCGGTGGAAGTTTTTCGTTGTGCATCTTCACATGTACCGCCTCCACCACGACAATGGCATTATCGACCACGATACCGATTGCCAGCACCAGTGCGAACAGTGTCAGCATATTGATGGAGAAACCCAACATCTGCATAAAGAAGAAAGTCCCGACAAGCGAAACAGGAACGGCTATCGCCGGAATCAACGTCGAACGGAAATCCTGCAGGAACAAATATACCACGATAAACACCAGCAAAAAGGCTTCCAACAACGTCCGGAGCACAACCGAAATCGAAGCATCCAGAAATCGCGAAACATCGTACGATATATTATAATCCATTCCGGGGGCAAAACTGCTTTCCTTGATTTCCTCCATCTTGGCTTTGATATTCTGAATCACCTCACGGGCATTCGAACCCGGACGCTGCTTGATCATGATAGAGGCGGAAGGCTTGCCGTCGGTCATGGAAATCATATTATAATCTTCCGAATCGAACTCAATCGTCGCCACATCCTTCAACCGGAGAACCGAACCGTCCGGCAACGCCTTCAACACGATCTCGCCATATTCTTCGGGAGTGCTGAACTTCCCGCTATATTGCAATACATATTGCAACTGCTGCGGAATCTTATCCGAACTGATACCGGTCTTCCCAGGAGCAGCTTCGATATTTTGCGAACGGATAGCGGCGGTCACCTCCTGCGGTGACATATTATAGGCTGCCAGCCGGTTGGGGTTCAGCCACACGCGCATCGCATAATCGCGGCTTCCCATGATCTCGACAAAACCGACCCCATCGATTCGCTTCAGCTCACGCAGGATATTGATATCGGCAAAATTGTACACGAACTTCTCGGTATGCGAACTGTCCGTGCTCATGATGTTCAGATACATCAACATACTGTTTACTTCTTTCTCGGTAATCACACCGGCACGGATCACTTCTTCAGGGAGTTCGTCGAGGACTGTCGTCACACGGTTCTGCACATTCACGGAAGCGACATCCGGATCGGTTCCTACCTTAAAATAGATCGTCGTCAGCGACATACCGTCATTCGTACAAACGGTCGTCATATAGGTCATTCCAGGCACACCATTGATAGCACGTTCCAAGGGAGTCGCCACAGTTTTAGCCATCACATCGGCATTGGCTCCCGTATAACGGGCCGTCACCGTAACGGAAGGCGGAACAATATCGGGAAACTGGGTAATAGGCAAAGAGGTAATAGCCAGCAAACCCAGAAAAACAATCACAACAGAAATGACACCGGACAGAATCGGGCGTCTGATGAATATTTCAAACATACGGCTTACTTATTATTTTCGACTTCATCAGACAATTCCAATTGTTTACGGACCGTTTCGGCATCCACAATCTCAGGCGTAATAACCATCCCGTCACTCACTTGCTGGACTCCTTCATAAACGATCAGCGTATTGTCAGGCAGGTCTTTCGTTACATAATAGGCACCGTGACGAGAGAGTGGTTCGAAACTGCGGACACTCACTTTGCCTTCTTCATCAACAGTATACACGTAAGTAAAATCCTGAATCTCGAATGTCGAACGTTGCGGGACCAGTATCACGTCTTCCATTTCTGTCAGCATACGGATTTTACCCGAAACACCATGTCGCAACAGGCGATCCGGATTGGCAAAACGCGCACGAAAAGCAATGGAACCCGTACCACGTTCAAAATCACCTTCTACGGTTTCGACCGTTCCTTTGTACGGATAGGTTGTCTGATCCGACAGGATCAATTCCAAGTTATTATACTCCGGTTGCTCCACTCCGCTCAACTGCGTACGTTTATATTCAAGATATTCTTTCTCGTTGATCTTGAAATAGGCAAACATTTCCGAAACATCCGTCAGGGAGGTCAACAAGCTGGACGGCGTGACCAAGCTACCGACCTTAAACGGTATACGGTCCACATACCCTTCAAAAGGAGATGTGATGGTCGTATAGGAATAATTCGTTTCCGCACGAAGCAAACGCGATTTGGCCTGCTGTACCCGCAAACGGGCGACATCGGCTTCCGCCAATGCCTGTTCCAAGCGGATCGGCGAAATGATGTCCTTTTCCACCAAGCGCTTTACACGGTCCGCTTCGACTTCCGCCATTTTCAACTCGGCCTGCACTTGCTTATAATTGGCCTGCGCCTCTTTGACCTCTTCATACAGTTCGGCAGAGGAAAGCTTGAACAAGACCTGTCCCTTCTTCACGTGCTCTCCTTCGTCAACCAAGACATCTTCAACGAACCCTTCCACTTTCGGTTTAACCTCCACAAACTGGACAGCCTGAACATCAGCCACATACGATTGGGCCACTTCGATACTCGTAGCTACCAGCTTCACCACCAGCGTATTGTTTTTACTTCCGGATTTTTTTTCATGACTCCGGTTACAAGAGGTAAAAAAGCTGGCTATTAAAAACAAAAAAGGTAAATAGTTAAAAAATAATCTTCTCGTCATAAATCGTTTCTGATTAGTTTATTTTTAGGTTATAATTATAAACATGATAAAGCGTGCAATATCAGGGATACGACAAAGCCTTCCGCATACCGGCACAACATACCCATACACGCTCTGAAAAATAAAAAGAATCGGATAAGACCTAAATCAGATAGGAACAAAACCAGACAAAACTCTGGGTTTTATGAAGTTGATAAAATATAGGTAAGAATGCACATTGCTGCAATTCAAGAGAATGAATCAGCTCATGCACATTTATTATAGTCAGCCAGTCGGCTATAAAGTCTGCAACAAACTGTTGGATTTGAATCTGTTCCTGCCGGACAGTACGCAACGAGGCATTATCGTCAAAATCAAGTACATCATGCACTCCATTCTCTACCACCTCGATGGAAGAACTTGGGAAACCTTCCAGAAAGAAATCGCTGCCAACTGAATAAAACGGCATAAAGACCAACATGATCATCAAAATCACACGCTGGTAAAACTTTATCTTTTTATCCACGGTAGTTACTAACATTCCTTCCCTAAAAAACTTTTTGCAAAGATAAAGAATCCATATCTTATTTCAAAATACCGTTAATTAATCCCATAAAGAAAAAGTCCCGACGATAATAAATCATCAGGACTTTGCGGAGAAAGCGGGATTCGAACCCGCGAAACCCTTTAGGGGTTTACACGCTTTCCAGGCGTGCCTCTTCAACCACTCGAGCATCTCTCCTTTTCGGTTGATTATGTATATCAAGAAGCAACCTGCCTCCATAAAACGTAAAAAGCAGCTTTTGCTGCTTTCAGCGGAGAAAGAGGGATTCGAACCCCCGGAACCTCTCAGTTCAACGGTTTTCAAGACCGCCGCAATCGACCACTCTGCCATCTCTCCTTGTCTCTAAGACGGGTGCAAAAGTAGATGGTTTATTTGAATTATGCAAGTTTTTCATTTCATTTCTTTTTACTTTTTTCGTATTTCATTCCTCCATTTCTGATTATCAGACACATAAAAAAAATCCGATTCCTACTACTATGCACAGGAACCGGATATAAATTATATATAGAGAAATTAAAACACTCTTTTTAGAAAACAAGCATCTGCCTATTTCGTTTGCAGACAGCTTGAATGCAAGACCATATGAGCCTTCTCCCGCTCAGTCCTGATTGACCCGGCAGCCAGAATAATAGTTATGATCAAACCGATACAAGCCACTATAGCAATCACTTCCGTACTTTTGCGGGAAAGATACTCCCCTATGTTCTTTTCCATGCGTATTACTTTTTTAATGAATAATCTGCTGACCTGAAATGTGTGATTCAAAATTAAGAAGAAAAGGAAAGCTAAGGGAGACGGTGAATAAATAAGTGGACAGACAAAACACTCAAATATCTATTTAACAACAAGATACAAATCTTTTATATTACTAAAAAAGTGGATCAAATATAAAAGGATTAATGAATTTCCCGGACTAAATTCTCGAAATCATCCCTGGAAACGCATGCCTTGTTCTTTACTTTTGCCCGATAATTATAGATGGTATTCACCGAATAGCGAAGGAATTCGGCTATCTGAGAACTGTCGTTTATCCCCAAACGGATCAACGCAAAAATACGAAGTTCCGTATTCAGCAACTCGTCCCTTTTCAGTACCACCTGCTCATCTTCAAGCAAAAGTGAATTAAATTGTGTCACAAAATTCGGGAACAGATGGAGAAATGCAGTATCAAAATTTTTATAAAGTGCATTCAGCTCCGCCTCCAAACCCTTTGACGATCGGGTAACTTTAACCAGTTCCCCGATCTGTCCGGAAGAAACCATTTTATAAACCATACGGCGATAACCGTCGAGTTTATCGATATAAGAAGAACACAGACTCATGAAACGCCCGATATATTCCTCCTTGATCCGGTTGGATTCAGACAGTTCGAGGTTGGCGGACTGCAAACGATCGTTCATCTGATACAATTCGCCGTTCAGCACCTTCAACTGCTCGTTTGTCTCCTGCAAATGATTGCGGGCCTCCGCCAGTCGCTTCATCTGCCGATATATATAGACGATGGCAGAGATCAATAACAAGGTAAGTACACTGATCAGCGTCAGATATGTGACCAGTATCCGGTTCTTCCCTTCTATCGTAGCCTGGTAGTTCTTATCGATCAACGAAAGGATATCCGCACTCTGCCAACTTCTTGAGCGGGCACGAAACCGGTTCGTCTCATCCCAAGAAAAACGGATATAATGATAAGCACGCTCGATATCGCCATCTTTAAGCAATAAATCAGCCAACATCCACAAGGAAGCATGATCTGTGATAGCCGACTGAATATCTGACAAGGAAGAAAGGGCCAAATAATACTTTTCTTTTTCCCGATCTTTTTTCTGGCGGTAGATCATCGCACGCTGATAAGAAGTAAGTGCATATTCAGGAGTTCCGAACGGAATTTTTGCCAAACGTGTATCATTGATCCGAAGGGCTTCATCAGTACGTCCGTCAGCCCTCAAAGCCAGTTCCTGCAACTCAACCCGCTTGCCGGCATCTTCCGGCAACATCATCGCTAAAGAATCCCGATAGACGAAAGATTTATCTTCATAGCGGCGTATACTTTGCGGATCACGGGAATTACCGGAGATCTCCCTGTATACCTGTTCTTTACAAGCGTAATAATCACGGGTAAGAGAAGCTGGCAAATCTTCACGGCGGACTTCCTCCAATACATCGATCGCTTCTTGGTACATGCCAGTTGCAGCATGCAGGGAGGCTAACAGCAATTTACTTTTGTACTCCCGCTCCTGATCACGCAAATTACGGGCGATCCTGATATTTTTGGTCAGATAGAGGACAGCCGAATCGCACATATAAGATTTATATTCCCGATAAATGCTATCGTTGAGCTGATAAGCGGCAATAGAGTTCGGAGCTGTCTTGGTTGCTTTTCCTTTCAATTCACGGATCCGGGCTTCTCTCCTGTCTTTATAAATCTCATGCTGGAGAATCGTTTGATCCAAATTGACTAATAAAGAGTCGAGGTTACTTTCCGCAAAAACCATATTTGCAGTAAAAAACAAAAACAGAATTATCCTGTACCTCTTTCCCATTTCTACTCCAGCTTATTTCCGGCAGACAAATGTAAAACAAAAAAGCTTTCCTCCGGACGAATAGCCGGGGAAAAGCTCTTAAATACATAAAAACAATCTGATATCATGTGGCAACATGCACTTGTTTCTGCTTCTTCTTCGCCAGGAAATTATGCGCCATCATCGGGAAAAGCTCCAGAAGCAAGACCTCTTTTTCGTTCTCAGCCAATTGGACACCTACTTCTTCTATTACGGGATTCTCCTGCATTTCATAATCGGAAGGATCATAGGGGACCTCATCCCGCGAACCCGTAATCTTCAAACGAAATTCCGGATCAATCGGAACCGGCGTCTTTCCATACTCTCCTTTTACCAGAGCGACGAATTGGTTGGACGGATTACTGTACATCGGACGTCCTTTCAGTTGATCCAACGCACACGATACTGCTTGAGCCCCGATGATCTGGCTTGTCGGCGTTACCAAAGGCGGCAAACCTGCATCCATACGCACCTGGGGGATCAACGACATTGCTTTTTCCAACAAGTCCAACTGTCCTAATTGCTTCAACTGAGCTACCATATTCGTATACATTCCTCCCGGTATCTGTGCCTTCTTCACCAGTTCATTCGGTTCGGGGAAACCAAAATATTCTTCTATGGCACGGCAGAAGATAAGCAAATCTTCCTCTTTGTCTTTCCGGGCTGCGTCGATCGCATCGTTAAAAAAACGGTCGATCTCAGTCGGTATTCTGTCTGTCAAAGGGTTAAATGGCTTAGGTAGTTGTTTTGCCATATCGAAAACAGACAACTCTTTGCGGATATCCAACAGATGAGCATTGATTTTCGCGATCGCCTCCATATTGATATCCAGCTCGATCCCCATTTTCTTACAAAACACATACACCAGTTCGATTGCCGGAGCAGCCGTTCCACCGGCGAAATACCAGATATTGGTATCGACAACATCCACCCCGTTGACAATAGCGGCCAAAACCGAAGCCAGACCATATCCTGGCGTACAATGAGTATGAAAATCTACCGGAACTTTGAGATGTTTTTTGAACAAACGTACTATTTCAGCGCTTCTTCCCGGTGGAATCAGGCCACTCATATCCTTAATCGTGATCATATCGGCTCCTAAAGCCTCCATTTGAAGCGCTTTATCCAAGAAGTATTCATTTGTAAAAACAGGCTTATGCAACGGATGCCCGTGTAAAGCTGCGACAATTCTTTCAACAGCCGAGTGATACGGATCAATCGTGTAACAGACGGCACAATCAGCCATTCCTCCGAAGCGTTTTACATATTTGACTGTCGATTTTATGTTCTCCACATCATTCAGCGCATCAAATATGCGCATGATATCCAATCCGGATTCTATAGAATTGCGACAGAAGCCTTTAATAATCTTATCGGGATAAGGATTGTAACCAAACAAGTTACGTCCGCGTGAAAGGGCCGTCAACTTAGAGGTATTCCCTACCGAAGCTTTTATTTTCTCCAACCGCTCCCAGGGATCTTCTCCCAAATATCGCATGATAGAATCGGGCACGGCACCACCCCATATTTCCATCGCATAAAAACCGGCTTCCCTATAAAAAGGAAGCACTTTGTCTATCTGTTTTTGTGACATTCGCGTCGCAAAAGCAGATTGCTGACCATCCCGGAGAGTCAGATCCCGAATCAAAAGTTTTCGTATCATACCTAATAATTTGTTTAGACCGTTTCAGACTTAAATCTATCTTTATAACAAAAATTAAACTGTTTTGATTGGAATTACCGGGTTAAGAATAGCAAATGTTTATGAAAACGACCTTACCGACTTATCTTTTTAACATTCTCTTTCCAATAAAGAAGGAAGCGATCATGCCATGGGAGGATACACAAGGTAATCCACTGGATTATAATCAGAAACAGTGCATAAAATCTCCTCAAACAAGGCAGATAAACAGCTCCACATCCCCGTTCCGGTTTCACGAAGATCCGGGTCTCCACCTCCTCCACACCCGGATCTCCCATGCCCTTCCACCCGGGTCTGAAGAAACTTTTCAAGTTGTTTTTGCCTAAAAAGTAGCTTGTCTTCATGAAAAAACGAGCCTCTTTAATCTGTTTTGTATCAGCTTCAGAACATATCCATCATTTGATAAAATACTGATATATAATGCCTTATTACTTTTCACCCATGATAGTTATGATAGATGAATGATAGTTAAAAGCAAGAACTATCATAGAATAACATACTGTTTTACAATCACATAAACTCAATTATGATAGTATGATAGTTGTTTTGCTAAAGACTTTATATAGAAATGCCCGTGCTAAAGACAAGGACTGATTGCCTCTATTTGGAATAATAAAATAAAAACTATCTTTGAGGATTCATTACAATAAAATCAAAAGACAAATGGCAATCTCAAGTATACCATCTGACATATTCCGAAAAGCAGAAGAGACAGATATCGAACGAATCTGGCAAATCATCGGACAAGCAAAAGCCCAAATGCAACGCCTTGGAAGTCAACAATGGGACGAGAACTACCCTGCAATCGAACATATCCGTCAAGACATACAAGACGGAAACGGATACGTCATTTGCCGGGAAGACCGGGTTGTTGCATACGGAGTCATTTCATTCGACGGTGAACCTGTCTATAAAGATATAGAAGGCAAATGGTCGAACGATCTGCCTTATGTCATCGTCCACCGCCTGGCCATTGCCGACGAGATGAAACGGCAGGGCATGGCAAAACAGTTTATGTTGCAAGCAGAAGAAGTAAGCCGAAAGAAAGGTGTCTACAATTTCCGCGTAGATACGAAATATGACAATGCTTATATGCTTCGCCTGATCGACACGTTGGGATTCAAATACTGTGGCGAAGTGTATTACCGGAACAACAGTGCAAGGAAAGCTTTCGAAAAGACGATCCGCCCTTACTCCCACCCGATAGGCATTTCCGATTATACGATCCGGGAAGCAACTTTTGAAGATGCAACCCTGATTTTCGAAGCGATTGATAAAAACCGGGAAGATCTGCGCATCTGGCTGCCTTTTGTCGACGGGCTCAAGAGTGTTGCAGATGAACAAGGATTCCTGCAATCCGTATTGGCTGTCCCTTACGAACAGCGCGATCCGGTCTACATTTTGGAACAAGGAGAAGCTATTTGCGGGCTGGCCGGGTTCCACTTCTCCGATGCCCCTAACCGGCGAACGGAAATAGGCTACTGGCTGCTTCCCGCCTACCGGGGAAAAGGGATCGTCACGAATACCGTCCGTTATCTCTGCCAATGGGCCGTGCGCGAACGGAACATGAACCGCATCCAAATCCGGTGCGCCGTCGGCAACATTCCGAGCAACGCTGTCCCGAAGCGATTGGGATTCACACTGGAAGGTACGGAACGGGAAGGCGAATTACTGACTTCCGGTGAATACGTGAATGTTAATGTATATAGTATATTAAAGAAAGAAATAGAACAATGGAACAGGAAATCCAATTAAACGAGCACAACAAACAGGAATATCCTCCTATGCATACGGCTGAACATATATTGAACCAGACGATGGTCCGTATGTTCGGTTGCCCGCGTTCGAAGAATGCACATATAGAACGGAAAAAGAGCAAATGCGACTACGAATTGCAGGAAGAACCGACCGCCGAAATGATGGAAGAAGTAGAACGTCGGATAAATGAGGTGATCGACCGGCATCTGTCGGTTACAATCGAATTTGTGCCGAAAGCGGAAGCCGGAAAGATCGTCGATCTCAGCAAGTTGCCGGAAGACGCAAGCGAGACATTGCGCATTGTCCGCATCGGAGACTATGACACTTGCGCGTGTATCGGAGCACATGTCAATAACACGTCAGAAATCGGACATTTCAAAATGCTCACATACGATTACACCGACGGACGGCTACGCCTGCGTTTCAAATTAACAGAACGATAAATAATGAGAATATGCCAATTCGTAAATGTGCCGATCAACAGGAGTTTCCTATTCATCAGCACATTTACGAATTGGCATATTATTTACCTTGACCGTACTTCTTTCCTCATAAAAGAGACATACGACAAAGCAAAACATACAACTGTCGCAGCAATCAATCCGGTCAGTTGCGGCCAAACGACCAAAAGGCTCTGGCCTAAAGGCAACGGGCTTGGAATCGCGCCATGCACCTGCTCCATCGTCAGCGGCCCCAGACTCCTCACGGAAGGCATCAGCAATGTCATCGTCGCTTCATTAAACAACTCACTCGGTGCAAAACGCAGCAAATTCAACATAAACCGCTGGTAAGCGATCACCTGATAGTCAGAAGCCCAAGCCGAAGGACTCAATGCCTTTCCGACAAGGTTGATAATCATATTATAGAACACGCTGAAAAACAACCAGATCGCCACACAAGCCAATGCCGAAGTCGCCGCTTGTTTAAAACGGATTGAAAAGAATATCGACAAGTTCAACCAGAATGCCACATAAAAGAGGCTTACGAACAGAAAGAAGACGACACGCATAAACTCTTCAGCCGTTGGCGGGATTCCGATCGCAATCAGTCCGAATCCCATAACCAAGAATCCCAACATGAACAGCATGATGCCAATTACAGCCAGAGCCGCCACAAACTTCGCATTAATCAGATAATCCCGGTGAATCGGCTGAGACAATATACGGCTCAACGTCCCTTTATTTTGTTCCGAATTAATGGCATCGAACCCTAATGAAATTCCTAACAATGGCCCTAAAAAACTGATAAACACAGCAAAAGAAGGCAACGTCCCGTCCGAAACCGTAAACAGTTTCAGAAAAAGAAACGCTCCATCAGGATCATTCGGCTTTATCGCTTCACGGATATTTGTCAGAGCCGTATACAACGAACCCATACATGTCAGTGCAATGATAGCGATCAGGATAATAAAACGCCAGCTTCTCACATAATCGGAGATTTCTTTATTGACAATAACCCAAAAAGGATGATTCGTATTACTCATGGCCGCGTCCTCCCCCGAAATATTGATTATAGATATGGTCAAGCCCATGCTCAGTCTTATGCAAATCTGTCAGTTCGACCTCCGCCAGCAACTTTCCCCCTCCAAACAATCCTACCCGGTCGCAAACTTGTTGGACCTGGTTCAGATGATGGGAAGAAAACAGGACGGTCAATCCCTCTTCCCGGCTCAACTGCCGGATCAGATCCATAAATTCCTGCACACCGGCCGGATCTATCCCGGAAGTCGGTTCATCCAGAATAATTACTTCAGGGCTTTTTATCAGCACATCGGCCAATCCAAGGCGTTGACGCATCCCTTTGGAATATTTACCGGCCTTTTTATCCGCTTCCTTCACCAATCCTATCCGATCAAGCAACCGCTCTGCTTTCTCACGCGCTTCTTTCCTCCGGATACCATTAAGGGCGGCTGTATAAACAAGGTTCTCGATTCCTGTCATATCCTCATAGAAACCCACATCCTCCGGCAGATATCCTACTTTGCGCTTCACTTCTATCGGATGAGTGGTGGAGTCGATATCACATACCTTTACGGAACCAGTTGTCGGTTCAGTCAGGCCCAGCATCATCAGTATGGTCGTCGATTTCCCTGCCCCGTTCGGCCCCAGCAGCCCGAATATCTCACCTTTGCGAATCTGCAAGTTCAAGTCGTTCACGGCAGTAAAGTCTCCATACTTTTTCGTCAAACCGGTAAGTTCGATCACATACTGGCACATGACTTACCTCCTTCCATATTTACGGAACAGATAATACACACCGCCCAACACGAGCATAATAATCAAAATCCCCAACCAACCGTAAACCATGGGAGTATGAACGGATATGCGGAACTCCGCAGTCGTATTGACTTCAGGCGTCTTGGCCGTCATCTTCGTCACATAATCGCCCGGAAGGGCCTTTCCGGATGCTTTTATCGTCGCAGTAACATTCGTCGTGCCACCGGCCGTCAGTTTCTCTATTTTAGAAGGTTCAAAGGTAACTTCCCAGTCAACCGGCTTAGAGGCTGTCAACTGGACATCTTTCAGTTCGGCAGACCCATTGTTGCGTACGAGCAGATCAATACGTTTCATATCTCCTGCCGTAATCTCCGCGCTCAACAATCCCCTCGGAGTCGTCAGCTCGATATCATAGGAACCAGTGACAACCACCTCCAACTCGATATCGGCAGAGGTCGAACTAGTTGTCGCACGGACCGGAATCTTATAAGTGCCCGCCTGCACATTAGCCGCCGGATTAATATCGATACTGATATTTTCCGTCGCATTGGCTTCCACTTGTGCAGAAGTGGCTTGCTTGCCCGCAACCCGGAAAGTGACATTCCATCCTCTCGGAACGTCTGCCATCAATGCATATAGCTGCTGGTCTGCTGTCTGATTTTTCAACGTCGTGTTAAAATTGAAGGTTGATTTCGAATTGCCTTGCATATTGGGTTGCTTTGTCACAAATTCAGTTTGATAAGTTCCCTGTTCGGATACAGTCACAGTCAACGGCAATTCCGCCACGCCAGGGGCAGTCAGCGTAAAATGGTACGTTCCTTTATTTACTTTAAACGGGACATCCACCTTGAAAGAGAAATTCTTCTTTTCACCCGGCAGAACGGATATCTGATCGACTGTCCAACCTCCGGCTTTCATCTCATACTTCCAACCTCGCGGCATTCCTAAGACGGAAATAGAGGCATTCTTCACTTCGTCACAATTATTAATGACGTCAACACTGTAATTGATAGACTCTCCCGGCGGAACCGCAATCTTAGTGTAGGGAGTATACAACATCACACATTCATCAGCGCCATATGCGCGTGTACTCATCGGAAATAATACAAGTACGAGTACAAGTAATAGATTAAGATGATTCGTTCGCATTACTATAAAAAATTTTAGTACAAAATTGTTTATCAATAGCTGGCGACAAATATAGAAGTCTTCTTTATTACTGTCTATTAAAAGTATTAAAAAAAAATTACACCCCCTGCTCCCCACTTCCCCATATGTTTTGACCGAAGCGTAAGGAAGTTTTACATTCAAGCCAATAATTATAGAATATGAAACAACGAAATAAAATATTTTTATGTAAGTTTGCGTCCGCTAAGCGTGATATTTTAATATAGAACTTAAATATAAGAGTTATGCAATCAATTGACAATTTCAATTTTGCCGGCAAAAAGGCATTTGTAAGAGTTGACTTCAACGTTCCTCTGGACGAAAACTTCAACATCACAGACGACACTCGTATCCGTGCCGCCCTTCCTACTTTGAAAAAGATTTTGGCAGACGGCGGCAGTGTAATTATCGGTTCTCACCTAGGACGTCCGAAAGGCGTTACTGACAAATATTCACTGAAACACATCCTGAAACACGTTTCCGAACTGTTGGGTGTTGATGTTCAGTTTGCTAACGATTGTATCGGCGAAGAAGCCGGCGCCAAGGCTGCCGCCCTGCAACCGGGCGAAGCATTGTTGCTTGAAAACCTTCGTTTCTATGCAGAAGAAGAAGGCAAGCCGAGAGGTTTGGCTGAAGATGCTACAGACGAAGAAAAGAAAGCTGCCAAGAAAGCCGTTAAGGAAAGCCAGAAAGAATTTACAAAGAGATTGGCATCTTATGCCGACTGCTATGTAAATGATGCATTCGGTACAGCTCATCGCGCTCACGCTTCTACGGCATTGATCGCCGATTACTTCGACACTGACCACAAGATGTTCGGCTACCTGATGGAAAAAGAAGTAAAAGCTGTTGAAAAGGTATTGAACGACATCACTCGTCCGTTTACTGCAATCATGGGTGGTTCCAAAGTTTCTTCCAAGATCGAAATCATCGAGAACCTGTTAAACAAGGTAGACAACCTGATCATCACCGGCGGTATGACTTACACTTTCACGAAGGCTATGGGTGGCAAGATCGGTAAATCAATCTGCGAAGATGATAAGCTGGACCTGGCGCTCGACCTTATGAAGAAAGCAAAAGAAAAAGGTGTAAACTTGGTATTGGCCATCGACGCTAAGATCGCTGACGATTTCAGCAACGATGCCAAGACTGCTTATGCTGACGTAAACGAAATTCCCGACGGATGGGAAGGCCTTGATATCGGTCCGAAGACAATCGCTCTTTATGCCGAGGTTATCAAGAACTCCAAGACGATCCTGTGGAACGGCCCTACCGGCGTATTCGAATTCGAAAACTTTACAGACGGTTCCCGCGCAGTTGGCGAAGCTATCGTTGAAGCAACCAAGAACGGTGCATTCTCATTAGTAGGTGGCGGCGACTCTGTAGCTTGTGTCAACAAGTTCGGCCTGGCAAGCGGCGTTTCTTACGTTTCTACAGGTGGTGGCGCTCTGCTGGAAGCCATCGAAGGCAAAGTTCTTCCGGGCATCGCTGCCGTTAAGGGCGAAGCTTACAAATAAGAATAATCCTTATCCATAAATAAAAGGCTGCTTCTCACGGAGTGGCCTTTTTTATTGCTTTTTATCAAAACGACGTATTGAATTGCATGAATTGTCAATTGTCAATTATCAATTGTCAATCCAATTTTGTACCTTTGCGCGTCATATTTGGAATTAATAGAAAAATATATAGAATTATAAGGAAATGGCAAAAGAGCTGAAAGAACTGACTCCGAGAAGTGTGAACTACTCGCAGTGGTACCAGGATCTGGTAATCAAAGCGGATCTGGCAGAAAATTCTGCAGTACGCGGCTGTATGGTGATCAAGCCTTACGGATATGCAATTTGGGAAAAGATGCAACGTATCCTCGACGATATGTTCAAGGAAACAGGCCACGTAAACGCTTACTTCCCCTTGCTGATCCCGAAATCATTCCTGAGCAAGGAAGCCGAGCATGTGGAAGGCTTCGCCAAAGAATGTGCCGTTGTAACGCATTATCGTCTGAAAACAAACCACGACGGCACAGGTGTCGTAGTCGATCCGGCCGCCAAGCTGGAAGAAGAACTGATTATCCGTCCGACATCCGAGACAATTATCTGGAACACCTATCGTAATTGGATCCAGTCTTACCGCGACCTGCCTATTCTTTGCAACCAATGGGCAAACGTAATGCGTTGGGAAATGCGTACCCGCCTCTTCCTCCGTACCGCAGAATTCCTATGGCAGGAAGGACATACTGCTCACGCGACACGCGAAGAAGCCGAAATCGAAGCAAAGAAGATGCAGGGAGTCTATGCCGACTTTGCCGAAAACTATATGGCGATGCCAGTCATCAAAGGTGTCAAATCTGCAAGCGAACGTTTCGCAGGTGCATTGGACACCTACACGATCGAAGCGATGATGCAGGACGGAAAAGCGCTGCAAGCTGGAACTTCCCACTTCTTGGGACAGAATTTCGGCAAGGCGTTCGACGTTACCTTTATCGACAAGAATGGAAAGAGCGACTACGCTTGGGCGACTTCATGGGGGGTTTCAACCCGTCTGATCGGTGCCCTGATCATGTCCCATTCCGATGACAACGGCTTGGTTCTGCCTCCTCACCTCGCTCCTATCCAGGTGGTAATCATCCCGATCTACCGCAGCGAAGAACAGTTGGCGCAGATCAGCGAAAAGGTAAACGGCATCGTTGCCAAGCTGAAAGCGTTGGGTATCTCCGTCAAATTCGACGATGCCGACAACAAGAAGCCGGGATGGAAGTTCGCCGAATACGAACTGAAAGGCGTTCCCGTACGTCTGGCTATGGGCGGACGCGACTTGGAAAACAATACGATCGAAGTGATGCGTCGTGATACACTGGAGAAAGAAACCGTAACTTGCAACAACATCGAAACATACGTTCAGAACCTGTTGGAAGAAATCCAGAAGAACATCTTCCAAAAAGCACTCGATCACCGCACGGAAAAGACTATTACAGTCGACACCTACGAAGAGTTCAAGGAAAAGATCGAAGAGGGCTACTTCATCATGGCTCACTGGGATGGAACTCCCGAAACTGAAGAGCAGGTGAAGAACGAAACGAAAGCCACGATCCGCTGTATTCCGCTGGAAGGCGACAAGACTCCGGGCAAATGCATGGTGACCGGCAGACCTTCCGCACAGCGCGTATTGTTCGCACGGGCTTACTAAACCGTCCGTACATACAAAAGAAAATAAAGTTCCATAAGCATGAAACTCTTGTTCCATGCTTATGGAATTTTTGTTTCCTACCAATGAAATTTTTATTTACCTTTGGGGAAACTAATTGGAGACCTGTTATGGATTTAATTCTTCCTACCAATCAAAATACTTCAGCCCCCGTTACCCTTGACACAAAAGTGCTGGTCGTAATCGGGGCAAACGGGGCCGGTAAAAGCTCCTTCGGCAGAAACTTGCACCAACGCTACGCCGGACAAAGCGTATGGATATCCGGAATGCATTCCCTCTTCCTTTGCAGCGAGGAGAACAAGGCTCCTGCCAACGGCAACGAGCTGACACGGCTTCAGTCCATGATTGCGGAGCGACTTTTCATACCACGTATGTCAGAATATGAAAAGTTGATCCTGCATTTGCAAACGGAAGAATTCGAAGCTGCCGTCCAGTATAAAGAAGAAAGCAAGCTGGCCCCTGATCTATTGCCGCCGGTTACCAAGATAGACCGTATCCAGACGATTTGGGAGAAGATGTTCCCGCATAACCGCCTGGTACGCAAATCGGGTTTTATTGAACTAACCTCCACCAGCATCGACGGAGACTCTTATACGGCCGGCCGGATGAGCGACGGTGAAAAGCTGGTGTTCTATCTGATAGGCGCCGTGCTCTGTGCTCCCGACAATGCGTTGTTAATCATTGAAGAGCCGGAAGTCCTGCTCCACGACTCCATCAAAAATCCTTTGTGGGACGAGATAGAAGCCATGCGCCCGGACTGCACATACGTGTATCTAACGCACGACATCGACTTCGCCGCCTCCCGCGACAACAGCAAGCGCCTCTGGATACGTTCTTACAATGGAGACTCCCGGATATGGGACTACGAACTGATCGAAAACAATGACAGCTTCCCGGAAGAGGTCTATATGGAGATCTTAGGCAGCCGCAAACCGATCTTATTCATCGAAGGGACCGACTCCAACAGCATAGACAGCCGCCTCTACCCGCTTATCTTTCCCGACTACAAGGTAAAACCGATGGGAGGTTGCCCAAAAGTAATCGAAACGACAAAGGCTTTCGCCCAACTGAAAGATTTCCATACGCTGGATTCCAAAGGGATCGTTGACCGTGACCGTCGCACGGAAGGAGAAATAGCTTACCTGCGCGAACAGCATATCTATGTTCCTAACGTTGCCGAAGTGGAAAACCTGCTGATGCTGGAGCCTGTTATCAAGACCGTTGCCGGCCGTCTGATGAAAGATCCCGAACTGGTCTTCAATCAGGTCAAAGAAAACGTGATCAAACTTTTCCTGAAAGACCTCGAAAGCCAAGTTCTGCTTCATGCCCGCCATCGCGTACAGAAAAAGCTGGAAACGGCTCTGAACCGGAAGATGAGTACGGTGGACGAACTGACCGAACATGTGGAAAGTATCCGCAACACCGTACATGTAGACGAAATATATGCGGGAATCAAGGAGAAATTCATTCGGTTTGCCGAAACCGGAGATTACAAAAACATCCTTCGCGTTTACAATCAGAAAGGGATGTTGCCTCAGTCCCAACTCTGCAAATATTGTGGTATCAGCAATAAGGAGAGTTATTTAAACCTCGTCCTTTCCATTCTGAAAGAGAATAAAGAAGATGCGACTGTCATCCGGACTTCCATCAAAGAATGTTTAGGAACATAAAAAAGTTTCCCGAAATGAACAAAAAGTCCGTAAAAAGTCGTTCTTTTGTAACTTAGAAAAATATATGCAACGGGGCGGAAGCTCCTTACCGATTTAAACTATGCGCACACCTACTCTTCAATATCTTTATCTGCAAAAGCCGGTAACGATGGTTATTGTCATTTGCATAATCTCTGTCCTTCCCTGGATCGGGCTGGGAGATTTTTCGACTAAGGGAGAACCTCGCGAAGCGGCGGTTGCCGTTTCCATGCTCGAAACCGACAACTGGGTTTTGCCACAGGTCTATGCGAACGAATTTGCCTACAAACCACCGTTGGCGCATTGGCTGATGGCAGTCGCTTCCCTGCCGCAGGGATATGTTTCAGAGTTCACCTCCCGCCTGCCGTCTGCGTTGGCTTTTATTATACTGATCGGTTTCACACTGGTTTTCTTTGGCAAGCGGTTGCGGTTCCAGCAGGCATTCATCGCCACGCTATTGCTCATCACCTGTATCGAGATACACCGGGCTGCTATGACCACGCGTGTGGACATGCTGCTGACAACCTTTATAGTGATCGGGCTTTATCAGCTATACAGGTGGGAAGACAAACTGGAGTTAAAAGGGGTGCCGATCGCCATTCCGGCCTTATTGGGATGTGCCGTACTGACAAAAGGACCTGTAGGTATTATCCTGCCGCTATTTGTTTTCGGTGTCTATTTGCTGATGCTTCGTAAATACTCTTATTTAGTGATATTCAAAGCACTTCTTTATGCTGGTATTTCTTCGATATTCCTGCCTCTATTGTGGTATGTCGCTGCCTGGAAACAGGGAGGCGATACGTTCCTGAATGTAGTGTTAGCAGAGAATTTCGGTCGTTTCTTCCACCTCAGCACGCCTGATATCCATTACAATTTAGGGCATGAAAACGGAGTCTGGTATAATTTCATGACACTGGCTGCGGGATTTGTTCCCTGGACGATCTTCTTCTTTTTCTCTTTATTCGGATTAAAACTGCACAAACCAGAAAAGTCGGTGAAAGAGATACTGGCTAACACTTGGAATAATATTCGATCGATGGAAAAAGAGAAACTGTTCAGCTTAGTTGCATTGGTTTGTATAATTTTCTTCTATTCGATACCTTCCAGCAAACGAAGCGTATACTTGATGCCGGCATATCCGTTTATTGCTATTTTCTTGGCTCAATATACATTATACATTACGGAATACCGGACGAAGGTAACCCGAGTATTTGCCGCTTTCATGGCCTCCATTACTGCCGTCGTCATGATTGCCGTCGCTCTGACAATGGCCGGAGCAATCGATCCTGTCAAGATTGCGAGTCAGTACACAAGCCACCAATCGACACTGGAAATGGTCGAGTTGGTATCGAATATGTTCGCATATCCCTGCGGACTGACAATTTGCATCCTGATAGTCCTTTTGGCTATTCTGGCGACTGTCTATTATCAGATGTTCAAGAAGATCAACATCAAGATCCTGTATGCGACGATTGCATTGGCCTTCGCCATTAACTTATTGATCGACGGGGTTGTCATGCGCGGTATACGCCAGGGAAGCTCCGCCCGTCCGTTTGCCAAGCAGGTTCAGAAAGAATATCCGTTGGATGACATGAATATGTATGTAATGAATGATCTGAAGACATATGCTAATCTTTACGGGCTGAATTTCTATTTGGGCAACAAGTTCCATAATTTCGGGCAGGAACAGCCGGTAAGCGGCTTCTTTTTCTGTACCGTGAAAGACTTGGAAACTGTACAAAAAAATTATGGAGATAAGTACACATTCAGTCTACTTACCTCCACAAAGAATGTTATTGCCGACGTACGTCAAAGAATCGTACTATGCAGCTTCTTACGAAACGAATAATCAATATTTAAAGACTTTGCCACCGGCAAGCACTTCCTGTCTTGCTTCATCGAATGTAGCTTTTTCTCCTGTCCGAAGAGAAGCCGTACACATGATGTTGGCAATAGAATGATTATAGCCGGCATCTACCGGAGCATTCGGTTGCTTGCGGCTTTTCACGCATTCCATCCAATTACGCATATGCAGGTTTGTCATTGGATCGGCTCCTGTATTGGAACCCGTTTCCACCTTGATAGAAGGCAATTTGAATTCTTCCAACAGGTTCGGTTGCATTCCCATTTCATCCGCGAAACGTTTGGTCAAACCACCTTCCGATGTCACTTTATTTGTATCCAGGTTCAACGTACCGCCATTAGAGAAGTACAATTCTTTTGTTCCGCCTGCCGAGTTATGCATACGGGAAGAATATACGACCTGGAAATTCTCGCCTGCTTTTCCATAATCGAACACAGCCGTCATCGTATCATAACTGCGGCGCCCGTCATTCCATTGATAGATTCCACCATTGGCTGCGACACTATTCGGGTGGTTGCAACCAGTAAACCAGTGTACCGTATCGATCTGATGTGACATCCACTGGCCGGGAATGCCGGAAGAATACGGCCAGAACAGGCGATATTCCAAATACTTACGCGGGTCCCATTCTTCGTACGGGCGATTCAGCAGGAAACGCTTCCAATCAGTATCCCTCTCAAAACATTGTGCGACCAAAGCCGGACGACGCCAGCGTCCGGGCTGGTTAACGTTCCAACACATTTCCACCATCGTGATCTTGCCAAACTTACCAGAACGGATAAAGTCGTTGGCAGCATGATAGTTTGGGGCCGAGCGGCGTTGGGAACCAATCTGCACGATCTTTCCACTTTCCAACACAGCTTTGCGGGCAGCACGAGCATCTTCCATCGTTTCAGCAAAAGGTTTCTCTACATAGGCATCGCATCCGGCTTTAACCGCTTCGATACAGTGCAAAGCATGCTGGAAATCGGATGTGGCAACGATCACGGCATCACACATTTTTGCGTCATACAGTTCTTCGTTGTTACGGAATGCTTTCACTTTCTTTCCATATTTCTCCTGGAAGAAAGCAACACCTTCTTCTCTACGCCGTTTCCAAATGTCGGAAATAGCGACGATTTCAAAGCCTAACTCATCGGCACAGGCCATAAAAGCAGGAATCAAAGAATGGCGGGCACGGTCTGAAAAGCCGACGATACCCACACGAATCTTCTCGTTTGCGCCCATTATGTTAGCGAAACTCTCTGTACTGAATCCCAGTCCGCCAATAGTCAGACCTGCTGCACCTAAGGCGCTGTGTTTAAGGAAATCTCTACGTGTTGTCATGGTTCCTATTTTTTAGTTAACTATTTAAGTTCTCTAATCTTGATATTCCGGAAAGAAACTTCGTCCCAGTGATCCTGCAAAAGGATATGACCTTTTTCAGCAGTACCGAAAGGTCCAAATTCGGCATATTCCTTCTTCGCGAATTTGCTTCCCTTCACGACTTCCAAGAATGCATCCGAAGCCCAATCATACTCAACGGTCTTAAAGCCGTTCATCCAATGTTCGACATGTTTGTTAGGGAATACTTTGATAACTCCCTTATTCCACTGTCCGACACCATTGAAGCGTTTGTTTTTCGCAGGGATAATATCGTACAAGCTGGAAACCGTACGGCTACCAGGATAAGTCGTGTACAGTTTGGCATCCGGATGTTGCTTGTCATCCAGAACCTGGTATTCCGGACCGATCACAAAGCCTTTATTCTTCTTGCTTTCCTGAATCAGATATTTCATACCGCTATTTGCACCTTCCGTCAACTTGAACTCAAAGCTCAGCTCGAAGGCGCCAAACTCATCGACTGTCAGGATATCACCACCTCTTTTACCTTCCGGACCGCCATTCTTCATAACAGTCAATTCACCATTTTCAATCTTCCATCCGTTTTCAGGGAATGTTTCCTGTCCGGCACCCCGCCATCCGTTAGAAGTCTTACCGTCAAACAACAGTTTCCAACCAGCCGCTTTTTCTGCTTCTGTCAGCGTATTCGGAATACAGTTCACTTCCGGAGCTAACGGGCCTTGCATACGCTCTGCCTCCAGATTTTCCGTCTTAATACGGATATTACGCCACCAAATTTCCTTGCCGACATTCTCCGTTTTCCCGAAAATGCCATGTACCTGGAAAGCGATAAAACCTTCCGGTGTCATATCATCTACTACATTCGAAGTGTTCACACCATTCAGCCAGATGCGGATACTGTTGCCGATAGCTTCAATTCGATACTTGTTCCAATCATCTTTCTTATAGGCGGCTCGTCCAGCTTCGTTATTCGTTAAAGGAGCCAGCCAACCGCGTCGCGCCTCATCATAAAGCCCACCACTCCAAGCACGGTCGGACGGGTCAATTTCGCACTGATAGCCATGCACACGTCCATTATTGTAATCCGGCTTACTTTCGCTTCGAAACTGCACCCCGGAATTCAAGTCTGGATGACATTTCACTTCAAACTCCAGAATAAAATCACCATACGTTTGTTCTGTTGCCATAAAACTGTTCGGTTCTTTATCCACAGTCTGGCCGACCATACATCCATTCTCTACACGATAGGGAGCCTTACCATTCAACTGCTTGAAGCCAGTAAAATCCTTACCATTAAACAATTGCTGCCATCCGTCGTTAGGTTGGCAGGCACCACACAGCAAAGTCAGAGACAAAGCTGCTAATTTCAAATACGCTTTCATTTGCTTTCTGATACTATAATTAGTTAGACAATTAATTTCCTTTAGTTAATAAACATGTGTACGTGCACAAAGATATAAGTTTTTGCACTATCATAGCATTAAATCTCAAAAAAGTTAGAATAACTACACTAAAATAGCTCTTTACAAGCCGTCTATTTCCCACTCTCCCTGCTATTATTTTAAAATCAGAGTCGGCGATTATATAATCACTGCAGCCAATTACATAGCCGCTGCCATTGATTTAAGAATAATATGGCAGTAAGGCCATTTTTATTACGCAATAAAAGAATAAAGTAAATAAGATTTACAAATTTGTTTTCCTGTATCCCAATAAGAAGTATATTTGCAGATAAATGACCTTATTATAAACGAATTGATTTTTATGGAACAACAGTTTATGAAGACTGCCTTTTTTGATTTCGACGGTGTGGTTGTAGACACAGAACCTATTTACGATATTTACTGGAATGAAGCAGGAAAACGCTATCAGACGGGAATCCCCAATTTCGCATCCCACATCAAAGGGACGACATTGCCTTATATATTGGAGAAGTATTTTTCCGACCGATCTGAAGAATTTAAGGAAATGGTAATCCGCGAATCAATGGAATTCGAACAGCAGATGCCTTTTCCACCGGTTCCGGGTGCGATGGAGTTTATCCATCTTCTGAAAAGTAAAGATGTAAAAGTCGGTTTGGTCACCAGTTCCGACGATGCCAAGCTAAAACGGGCCTTCCGCCTTTTGAAACTCGACAATCTGTTCGATACGGTCGTGAGTGCCGACCGGATCACAAAAGGGAAACCCGATCCAATGTGTTATTTGCTTGCCGCCTCCGATCTGCATGTATCACCTTCCGACAGTCTGGTATTTGAAGACTCTTTTGCCGGAATACAGGCCGGGACCAATGCGGGTATGCGGGTTATCGGACTTAGCACGACCAATTCCGAAAAGTCTTTAAAAGACAAAGTTTATCAGGTCATACCCGACTTCCAAAACATTACGTTCGAAGAATACAAACAGTGGTAGAACGGACATAAAAATAAAAAGGGGATGTGCCGTCACTCCCCTTCTTATTGTACAAAAATCCGATTACTTAAAAATTATATCCGACACGGACAGCCAACGCTGCGGCATCCAAATCCTTTATAATATTATACTTGGCTTCCAAGCCGACAGAAACCCGATCTGTCGCATACACTTCACCTCCTAAGCCGATATTGGCTCCAAAACGAGTTGCATCCCAAGGACCTGCTTTCCAAAACGAAAGGCTTAAGCCTGCCAACGGATAAAAACCGAACATCTCACTCAATTTAAATACATAATGAGCATTCATATCAATTGCCCATGCACTTAACCCATCATTCTTTACTAAATGAGTAATAGACGGGGTCAAACGAAACGCATCCGTTACACAATAACGATAATCGATGCCGATAGTAGCATTGCCGACATCATTAAAATTATAACCCAAGTTGAAGCCAAACGAGGATTGACCTTGCTGCGTCTGTGCATATGCACCTATACTAAACAGCGTCAACATCAACATAACAATTAATTTTTTCATACTTTTCTTATTTAGTACAACAATATCTATCGCCAAATATAGTATTTTTCCTTAACAAAAGTATATTACTTTACTTTTAATTTATCACCTGCACTTTTTACAATGCTACGATAATAGTCTTCATCATAGCCAGGGAAATCCGGATATTCGGATAATCCGTAACCATTCTGCTTAAAATGTCCGTTTTCTTCCTTCTTCACGTTACCATCCATATATTTGACTAACAAGTATTCTCCTAATTTCTTCCAACGGGCTGTTGCCTGGTCGGCAGTAGTAGAACTAAACCAGGTCAGGAACTTAACCGCTTCCGCCGGATTCTTGGCATACAGTTCCGATGCAGCCTTATCGACAGCCGGAATTGTCTGTTGATAGCTGTTCTCCAACTCCTGCTGAACAAGACGGATATCCTGAATCATATAACTATATTTGCCATACGCCATATTAGCCACCCAGTTATGAATCCAGAAAGCGGATGTCCAAGAAAAATTCATCATATCACCGTTTCCGACACGATAACATTCGGGAGAAGCTGTCACCGAACAATAGATCGGCGTAAAGACAGCCATGTCTGCATCATCCACACCGAACCAAAGAATACCACCGACGGCATCCGGTAGCCAATTACGCATCTGAGGAACAATCACAAAACCGGTCTGCTGCGTAGCAATCGCACGCTCGTTCGTATATTCCTGACCGTCCACTTCGAAAGTCATCGGACGCCAACGATACGGAACTTTGTAAGGACCTGCACCGGCATCCTTCGTCATATCTAAATCAGTTCCTTCGAAATGGTCGCGCATACCGTTCTGCACATCCTGAACGGATAACAAACGATCAGGCTTGACATACAAAGGCATAGGCTTCTTCATTACATCGCCCTTAATCAGATCCATATATTGATCCATCGATTTATCATATTTGCGAAAGAAAGACCACACACGGGCTTCACAACCACGCAGAGCACTGAAATCATACGGGCAATAGGCTTTCTGGAAACTAAAATCCTTATCCCTGCCACTGAAATATCCCTTTTCACGAGCAAAAGAGACAACATCCGGTGAATAAATGCAGTTCTCCTTATCATCAAACGGGATCTGCTGAATACGAGATTGATTGGCATGAGCCGAAATACAATCGTCCGGAATACGAATAGCAACCCAGACTGCTCCTTTATTACCCGGACCTTTACCGATCATTTCCATCACCCAAGCTTCGTTCTTATCAGCAATAGAGAACGTTTCCCCACTGCTATAGTAGCCATAATCCTTCACCAGGTCAGTCATAATCCGAATAGCCTCCCGCGCCGTCTTGGAACGTTGCAAAGTGACATAAATCAGACTGCCGTAATCCATGATACCGGTCGTGTCAACTAGTTCGGGACGCCCCCCGAAAGTGCTTTCCGTAATCGCAACTTGATGTTCATTCATATTACCAACTACAGAATAGGTCTGTTCAACCTGCGGAATCTGTCCTAACGGTTTATGGGTGTCCCACTCGATGATATCCAGCATCGCCCCTTTCGGCCAAGTCGCAGCCGGCCAGCGATACAGTTCACCATATAACGTATGCGAATCTGCCGCATAACTGATCATAACAGAGCCGTCAACCGAGGCTTTCTTTCCCACCAGTAGACCTGTACATGCAAAGGCTTCCATTCCGGAAAGCATAACAGCACAGGTTACCATCAAAATCCATGTTTTTCCCATATAAATAAAGTTTATGCAAATAATAACATATATACGCCGGCACCGCAGCAATAGCCGATCAACGCCAAAATTGAAAATCGTTTGGTATAATACATAAAATCGATCTTTTCCAATCCCATTACCGTTACACCTGTTGCAGAACCGATAATCAAGATACTACCGCCAGTCACGGCACAGTAGGCAAGGAATGTCCAGAAACCTCCGTCCGATACAAAGAACTGAGCATAAGGAGCCAGATTGGCCGCATCCGGTACAATCGGATACATACCCATTGTTGCCGCAACTAAAGCTACGTTGTCCACACAGGAAGACAAAACACCGATCACGAAGCTGATCAGATAAGGTTCATGTACATGCTTATCCAGAAAAGCGGACATCAACCCTAACTGGCCGGAGGTTTCCAAAGCCCCTACCGCCATCAGGATACCCAAAAAGAAAAAGATCGTCGCTAGGTCGATGTTCGGAAGTAACTGAGAAATACGTAACTTATTAGATTCGTGCATATGCAGTTTGCTATACATGATATCCGTATAGAACCACAGGACCACCAAGCCCAACAAAACACCTAAGAAAGGTGGAAGGTCTGTCACCATCTGAAAGACCGGAACCAAAGCCAACGAAAGTACACCAATCACAAAGATCACCCGACGCGAATGATTCGGTATTTCCGGTGCATATTCGTCTGCCATTTCTTCCTCGCTCATCACACGTAAAGTCGCATCTTTCTTAAACAACCAAAAATTAGCAATCGTCAGAGGCACAAGCAAGTTTATCAATGCCGGAAAGAATACATGCGAAATCTGGTGCATAGCTGTGACATTCTTGCCCACCCAGAGCAAAATGGTCGTCACGTCACCAATCGGAGACCATGAACCACCTGCATTCGCAGCAATAATCACCATACAGGCATATTTCAAACGATCTGTCCGGTCCGGAACCAGTTTCCGTAACACGGCCATAATCACGATAGCAGCAGCCAAATTATCCAACAAGGCAGAAAAGAAAAAAGCGGCAAAACTTATATACCACAATAATTTCCTTTTATTGGCAGTGCGGATATATCCGGTAACAGCCCGGAAACCACCATGCTTATCCACGATATCGACAATCAGCATGGAGCACATGACAAAGAAAAGCGTTTCGGATACATTCCCTAAATGATAAACAATCGAACGGTTTGTAATAAATGTAATAAACTGATCTTTCAGAGGAGCATTTGCCATTTCCGGGTTTTGGGTCAGAAACTCTTGAAACAAAGGACTGGAGCGTTCGACAAAAATGTCATAGGCGTCAAACATCAATATCATCCACAGTGATATTGCCATAAACAGAGCTATCGCAGCTTTATTTATCTTTATCTTATCTTCCAGCGCGATTGCAAGAATCCCTAAAACAAAGATGACAGGCATTAAAATAAACATAGTACAATATATTTAAATTTATTATCAAATCACAAAAGAAAGAATTTTTCATTCCAAGCTCTTGCATACCAAAAAGCATTATAAATTTTAGTTAAACAAAAGAATAGTCTGAGAAGACCCCTCCTTTCGTTTTTATTATATAGAATACAGATATTCTATTTCTTCCGACCAAATAGACTCATCCGGTGTTTCCAGAATTAAAGGAATGTTATCAAACCGGGGATCATCCATCAGCATCTTAAATGTAGTCAATCCCATCACTCCTTTCCCAATACTATCATGGCGATCCACACGGGTAGCCAGATCTTTTTTGGAATCGTTTATATGCATGCCACGCAAATAAGAAAAACCTACTACCTCGTCAAAATGCCGGAATGTCTCCGTAAAACCTTCGACAGTCTTGATATCATAACCTGCTGCCAATGTATGAGCAGTATCTATACAAACTCCAACACGGGATTTATCTTCCACTTTATCGATAATGTAAGCAAGTTGCTCAAAGGTATATCCCAGATTGGTTCCCTGTCCGGCTGTATTTTCTAATACGGCACATACACCCGAAGTCTGATCCAATGCCCAGTTAACCGAATTAGCTATGCGCGCCAGACAGTCCTCCACCTCCATCTGGTTCAAATGACTTCCGGGATGGAAATTCAAACGGTTCAATCCCAGTTGCTCACAACGTTGCATTTCATCCAAGAAAGCATCCCGTGACTTCTGCAAACCTTCTGCTTCCGGATGTCCCAGATTGATCAGATAACTGTCATGCGGAAGAATATATTCTGCTGCATAACCAAATTCCTCACAACGCTCTCTGAAAAGAGAAATACTCTTTTTTGTCAGCGGAGAAGATTTCCATTGACGCTGATTACGGGTAAACAAAGCAAATGCCTTCGCCCCGATCGCATTCGCATTCACCGGAGCATTCTCAACTCCACCCGATGCCGACACATGTGCTCCAATATACTTCATTATGTTATTTATGTTTTATTGTTTATTCACCTTCTGCTTTGCATCCCGCAAAATGAAATTTTTCTGTCGCCTGTTCTTGTGTAACTATAAAATAGACCAAGTCGGCACGCGTACATAACTCATCTTGTGAATTATAGATCTCCGTTTCAATAAAGATTGCATTTCGTTTACGGTCTTTGATACGCCCCCTGATTGTCAGCCTGGGCTCACAAGTAGAAAGACTTTTCAGAAAGCGGGCATCCAAGCGTGAGGTCATTCCTGAAGTCTGTAACTTCCTAAGCACTACCCAACCTGCCAATTCGTCCATCAATGTTGTCAGGATTCCACCATGCAACGTATTCAACCACCCCTGATAATGAGCTTCCGGCTCCCAATAAGCTACAATATCGTCGCCATCCTCATAAAACTCCATATGAAGTCCCATCGGATTGCTCGGGGCACAGCCAAAACACATATATCCATCCAATCCTTCCCAGGGATTAATAATCTTTTTCATATTTGACAATTTTTACCACAGCCCTATTAATTTACAAAGGTAACAAAAAAAGCAGAAATAAGGTTTATTAAAATAGCGCCGCAACAAAGCTGTAAATAAAATAGCCACAAACCGACACTTTCACCACCACACTGAACAGAAAACCGACAAAAGCCCCTAACCCGGCTTTAAAAGCCTCGGCAGACTTCTTCCCTCCAAACAACTCGCCAATTACGGCTCCTGCAAACGGGCCGATCAACACGCCCCAAGGAGGTAAAACGAAAAGACCGGCAATCGTTCCGATCATACATCCCCAATTTCCCCATTTACCACCTCCACTGTATTTTGTGCCCAACATAGGCGTCACATAATCCATCACTTGAACAATAATGACCAGCATAGCCCATAAAATCAAATGTGTAGTACTAAAATGGATTCTATCCGTAAAATGCAAAAACAATAGACCCACATAAGAAACAGGAGGACCGGGCAATACAGGCAAGAAACAACCTACCAGCCCGGTCAACAAACAAAGTATCCCCAAAATAATAAGAAGGATATCCATATAGTTATATTTTAGCTGTATGAGTATTCGTATGCAATAATACGAAAAAACACGAAAACAGTAAAATATAAATCCAAAGAAATGGAAACAAGCGATCTATTTTCCAGTCATCTCGATCATTTCCATATACTCAATTCCTTTTCCGGTACACTTTTCCTCCTTGGGTATAAATATATCGCCTTTATTTGTCCGTAATGTATAACAAATCACCTTCCCATCTGGTGCTGCCTCATCCGCCATAAACAGGGACAGGTTGGTGGTGAAACTTCATCCTTTTTAACGACCTCATTATCCGTATCTAACGAAAGAGAAGATTTTCTTTTGCATTAGTAGCATACAGGAAAACGGCACTAACTATCGGGCAACTATTCAATTCTTTACAGTCGCCACAAGTATTAAATCCTTTTTTATTTACGCATTTACGGATTTCGCAATAATCGCTACAATAGGCAAATTTAACTCCGTCTGCCCGACATCCCATACAATTTATGGTTGCAGCCGTAATCTCAGGTGCGTTGTTCATCACACTCCACTTCCGAGCAGTCTTTTCTCTTAATTCATTGTCATTTCTGACCGTGGCTATACGAGCATCGCAACCTTCACAATCCAACCCGCAACATGCAATTAATTGTTTCATAGTCTATTATAGTATTTATTTCACCCTTAACCATTCCTAAAACATCCCTACAAAGAGGTATGACAAAATTCATAACCTTTTCAAATAAAAAACTTGTTCAAGAAACGCCCGTGTACTTGATCTTCTTCCAAACACACGGGCCAATCATTTATCAGAGTAAATCAGAAGCTAATTCGGACAATTGACTACGTTCTCCTTTGATCAGATTGATGTGAGCAAACAATTCTTGCCCTTTCATTTTATCAACCATATAAGCGAGACCATTACTCTGTGCATCCAGATAAGGAGAGTCTATCTGCTGGATATCCCCGGTAAATACCATTTTCGTTCCCTCTCCTGCACGGGTGATAATCGTTTTAATCTCATGCGGAGTCAGGTTCTGCGCCTCATCGATAATACAGAACGTTTCCGAAAGACTTCGACCGCGGATGAAAGCCAATGCTTCAATCACAAGTTGCCCGTTCTTTTGCAAATCATCTATTTTACGAGCATCTGATCCACCGGGTGCAAACTGTCCCTTAATAACATTCAGATTATCAAACAAGGGCTGCATATAAGGAGCCACCTTCTGCTTCTCATCGCCAGGCAAAAATCCTAAATCCTTATTTGCCAAAGCAACAATAGGACGTGCCAACAGAATCTGTTTATAAACATTCGCCTGTTTTAATGCAGAAGCCAAAGCCAGCAAGGTTTTACCGGTTCCGGCCTTTCCTGTCAACCCGATAAGTTTTACATCCGGATCATTCAGCACCTCAAAAGCAAAACTCTGCTCCGCATTGCGGGGCTGAATGCCATAATTGCTGGCTTTTTCCACTTTTTTGAATTTATTGGTGAACGGATTATAACGGGCCAGGACAGAATTACGCACACTCTTTAAAATAAAACATTCGTTCGGCTCCAGCTTCGACTTTATATCGAACAGATCAGCATCGATGCCATCAGGAGATGCATACATTTTATCAATCAAATCCGGATCTATATTCTCGTAAATGTCTTGTGCACGTTTGAAAATATCGACATTAATGACCTTGTCAGTTATATAATCTTCCACTTCGATACCCAACGAACGCGCCTTCATACGCAGGTTCACATCCTTTGTCACCAGAATGGTTTTCACCTTCCGGTCTTTTTCAGACTCAGCAACCGACAGCGTACACGACAGAATACGATGATCTGCGGTTTTTTCCGGAAACGACTGGTAAATTTTCTCCTGATACTTGTCCCCGGTCACCACATGCAAAGTGCCTTTGCCAGGTCCCAGTGAAGCTCCTTTCAAAAAGAGGTCATTGCTGGTCAACGTATCTAACTCGCGTACAAACTCACGGGCATTGTAGTTGATCTGGTCGCTTCCCTTTTTAAACTTATCCAACTCTTCCAACACGACGATCGGAAGATAAATATCATTCTCCTGAAAGTTCTCAATACACTTGTAGTCGTGCAATATGACATTCGTGTCAAGCACAAAATTCTTCTTTGCTCCCATGATCTTTCGATTTAATGATTATGCCTCTAAGATAGAAATATTTCCGAGATATTATCCCTCGAAAGCCAAGAATATATCAAATAGACCAATTAATTCAACTTTTTTACAAAAACCAAAGATCACGCCCCGCTTTATTTATGTATTTTTGCAGGTGAAATGTCAAAATTAAATTCATGAAAAAATACAAACTTATCACATACATGTTGCTGTTTGCCGGATGCTTGTCGGCGCAAGACAATTTGTCGGCATTACTTCCTATGCCGAACCAAGTCAAACAAATCGAAAGTAAGAAAGATTTCATCATAAGCGGAAAGACGACCATACAAACGAATCTGCCGGAGGATGCTTTTTGCATTGCAGAGTTAAAAGACATCTTGCGACAAAGAACAGGGAAAACACCAACTCTATCCTCTTCCAGATCCGGCAGTTCCGTCATTCGCCTCATACTGGATCCTTCAGTCAAAGGAGATGGACATTACCTGTTATCCGTATCCGAGAAAACAGTTTCCATAAAAGGGGCAACACAGGGTTCCATTCTGTACGGACTTATGACCTTAGATCAGATTCTGTTAGGAGATGTATGCCGGACTTTATCGGGAAAGATTGCACCAATCGAAATCGACGATCAACCCCGTTTCAGCTACCGTTCATTGATGTTAGATCCGGCACGTCATTTCCTGCCTACCGAAGATGTGAAGTTCTATATCGACCAGATGGTACGATATAAATATAATGTATTGCAACTACACCTGACAGATGACCAAGGCTGGCGTATCGAAATAAAAAAACACCCCCGGCTAACCGGAAAAGGTGAATTTTATACGCAGGAAGAATTAAAAGATTTGGTGCGTTATGCAGCCGAACGGAATGTTCAAATCATTCCGGAACTGGATATTCCCGGACATACAGTGGCCGTACTCGCCGCTTATCCCGAATTAGGTTGTAGTCACACTAACAGCATTCCCAAAACTGTCGGTGAAACTGTTAATCTAATGCTTTGTGCCAATAACGACAAAGTCTATTCCTTATATCAAGATATTCTGACAGAAGTAGCTTCTATCTTCCCCGCCCCCTATATTCATTTGGGAGGAGATGAAGCGATCATCGAGGCGAACTGGGGTAAATGCAAACACTGCCTGTCGCTTATGAAACAGTTGGGTTACACGAAACCAACCGAGTTGATGAACTACTTCTTCAGCAAAATTCTGCCTGTCGTACGTGAAAATGGTAAAAAACCGATGCTATGGTGTGAGCTAGACAATATCCGTATGCCGGCACACGAATACCTGTTCGACTATCCAAAAGACGCAGTCTTGATAACCTGGCGTTACGGTCTGACTCCATTATGTACAGAACTGACTGCACGTCATGGAAATACACTGATCATGGCACCAGGAGAATACACATACCTCGATTATCCGCAATATAAGAACGATTTTCCGGAGTTCAACAACTGGGGAATGCCGGTCACTACGTTAGAAACCACATACCAGTTCGATCCGGGCTACGGTCTGCCAGCCAGCCAACAAGCTCATATCGCAGGTGTCAACGGAACATTGTGGGCAGAAGCGATGCCGGACATCAACCGCGTCACCTATATGACATACCCCCGTGGCCTGGCACTTGCCGAAGCCGGATGGACACAGATGGAGCATCGCGATTGGGAATCATTCAAGAAACGCATGTACCCGAACTTGTCGGAACTGATGAAGCGTGGCGTTTCTGTCCGAGTACCTTTCGAGATTGTCCGTTATCCGCAAAAGGAATAAAAGAGTGAGGAAAAGATTCTTGTTTCTGGAACAAATTTCTTCACTCAAGCGGATAATTTCCGAAATCGGCTCAACAAACTGATGGTTACTTTTGAAAACTTAATGAATATTCCTACTTTTACAACCGGATTTTGAGAAACCAGTATCAACAAATACATAAAAATTAAACACATAACAAATTTATGAAAAAGATTTTCAGCTTATTGTTAGCAGCCTCCGCGTTTGCGTGCACGCAAGAGAAGGTGGTCGAGATAACCATCAGTAATCCGTCTACCACAGACCGCACAAACGAAATCACCGAAATCACTTCGGACGCCATCGCCAAACTGAAGGGTGAGACATTCATCATTTCTGACAATACAGGCTCGCAAGTTCCCTATCAGGTAACGTATGACAACAAGATTATTTTTCCTGTTTCCGTCAAGGGGGGTGAAAACGTGACCTACAAGATCACCCCAGGAACACCTGAAGCGTTCAAAACAATTGCCTGCGGTAAACAATATCCCGAACGAGTGGACGATATTGCCTGGGAAAACGACCGTATCGCCTTCCGTACCTACGGTCCGGCCTTGCAAGCTACCGGCGAGAAAGCTTATGGTTGCGATATTTGGGTAAAATGTGTATCCGAACCGATTGTCGACATGCGTTACAAAACCGAACTAGATCCGGAAACAAGAGCTAAGATTGCAGAACTGCGCAAGACCGACCCGAAAGCAGCACAGCAATTGTCCGAATCTGTTTCCTACCATATCGATCATGGTAACGGATTGGATTACTATAAGGTAGGCCCAACATTGGGAGCCGGAACTTCCGCTCTATTAGCAAACGACTCTATCGTCTATCCGTATTGCTACAAAGACTACCAAATTTTAGACAACGGTCCGTTACGTTTCACTGTAAAGCTGGTTTACAATCCTCTGACTGTGAAAGGAAACAATAATGTGATCGAAAACCGCATAATTTCTCTCGATGCAGGTTCCCAAATGAATAAGTTCACAATCACTTACGATAATCTGACCGAAGCGACCCCGGTTGTAACCGGTATCGTTTTGCACGAGCCGAGCAAAGACTATCAGGCCGACGCAGCAAAAGGTTACATTGCCTATGCCGATCCTGCTGATCCCGTAAACGGACAAATTTATGTAGCAGCCGTATTCCCGGAGAAGGTTAACGAGGCTAAAGCTATCACATTCTCTGATAAAGAAAAGGCTGAACGAGGCGCAGACGGCCATGTTTTGGCTTACAGCACCTACACCCCTGGTTGTAGCTATACATATTATAGTGGTGCCGGTTGGAGCAAATGGGGATTTGAAAACTCCAGCAAATGGTTCGATTATGTACAGAAATTCGCACAAAATCTGAAAGAACCACTAACTGTAACAATAAAATAAATTCAAATCCAAATAAAAAAGTAAAAGGGGACATCAAAATTGAAGTGCCCCCTTTTCTTTTATTTCGCCTATATTTTCTTAAGCTAGATCAGCCATTTCAGGTTTAATATAAATGAAATATCCGCTCCATCATCCGCCATTTCTCGGCAGATGTTGCACCCGGGCGGGCAACCTGAAAGATGGACATATACGTTTCCCACTCCTCCTGGCGAGGCAAAGTAGCCAACCGTGCAAAAGCCTCGTCCCAATCAAAATCGAACGAGATCAGTTCGGGATCATCTTTCAGATCCAATGTCTGGCAATACCGCTTTGTTGGTATACCATATTCTTTCATCTTATATCCTGTCTGTTTCATCTTCTAATATCTGATTATAAGATTATTTAAGACCTCTGTTCTTCAATAAAGGCTCCGTGTCCGGTTCCTTACCTCGAAAATTTTTGTACATATCCATACCTTCATCAATACCGCCCGGAGACAAAACGTATGTACGAAATTTGGCGGCCACTTCGGGACTGAAGATGTCCCCCGTTTCTTTAAACGCCTCGAAAGCATCACAATCCAGCACTTCCGCCCAAATGTAGCTGTAGTAGCCAGCTGTATAACCACCTTCCATCGTATGACCGAAATATGTGCCCCAATAACGAGGAGCAATCTGCTTCAACAAACCTCGACCATACATAGCATCTAATTCAAACTTTTCTATATTCAAATCCACCGGAACCTCTTTCAGAACATGATAGTCCATATCCAACAAAGAAGAAGCCACATATTCAGTTGTTGCAAAACCTTGTCCATATCTACCACTCTTCACTATTTTATCGACAATAGCCTGCGGGATCACTTCGCCTGTTTCATGATGCTTGGCATAAACTTTCAAGACTTCCGGTTCGAACACCCAATGCTCCATTACCTGCGAAGGAAGTTCAACGAAATCACGGGGAACACCAGCCACTCCATTATAATGGACATCAGCAAAAAGTCCGTTCAAAGCATGTCCGAACTCGTGGAAAACAGTTTCAGCCTCGTCAACACTCAACAAGGCAGGCTGTCCATCTGCCGGTTTACAGAAATTAAACACAGTCGTCACTACCGGAGTTATGCGCTTACCATCCTTATACGTTTGGTCGCGATAACCACCGCACCATGCTCCACCACTCTTTCCCGGACGAGTAAAGAAGTCCATATAAAGTACACCTAAAGATGTACCATCCTTGTCCTTACATTCGAAAACCTGGGCATCCGGATCGGGAAGCGGCATGTCCTGCAACGAAGTAAAAGTGATGCCATACAGTTTGTTCGCCACATAGAAAGCACCTTCCCGGACATTGTTAAGCTCCAAGTATGGACGAACTTCGTTTTCGTCCAAGTCAAACTTCGCTTTCTTGGCTTTTTCGAAATAATAACGCCAATCCCAGGCTTCCGCTTCGAAGTTACCACCTTCTTTCTTAATCTCGGCATTGATATCCGCCAGCTCTTCCTTCGCTTTTACAAGAGCGGGAATCCAGATCTTGTTCAACAAATCGTATACATTCTTTTCATTCTTCGCCATGTTTTCTTCCAACACGTATGCGGCAAAGTCTTCATAGCCCAATAATTTGGCTTTTTCCAAACGGGCGACAACTAACTTCTTGATTACATCCTTGTTGTCGTTTGCATTATTGTTATTGCCACGACAAACATAGGCTTTATAGATTTTCTCACGCAAAGCACGATTGTCGGCATATTGCAGGAAAGGCATCACACTCGGATTATGCAATGTGAAAACCCACTTTCCATCCAGTCCGGCCTCTTTAGCTGTAGCAGCGGCGGCGGCAATCAATGTTTCAGGCAGACCGGACAAGTCTTCTTTCTTATCGACCACGAGCTGGAAAGCATTCGTCTCCTTTAACGAATTTTGTCCGAAAGTCAGTTCTAACATGGAAATCTGTTCGTTCAGTTTACGAAGCTCCGCCTGTTCGTCGGCATCTAAGTTAGCACCGCCTCGGACAAACCCTTTATAAGTTTCTTCAAGCAGTTTCTTCTGCTCCTTATCCAAGTTCAACTTCGCCTGATTCTCATATACAGACTTCACACGGGCAAAAAGTTTCGGATTCAGGCTGATATCGTCACTATGTTTGGAGAGCAATGGTGAAAGTTCCTGTTCAAGAGCCTGAATCTCGTCGTTTGTGTTGACACTCGCCTGACCGCTGAAGGCATAAGCGACCTTCATAAGCAATTCTCCACTACGGTCCAGTGCAACAATCGTATTCTCAAAAGTAGCTTTGTCCGGATTGTTTACGATCGCCTCTACTTCTGCTGTTTGTTCCTCCATTCCTTTTAGGAAAGCCGGTTTGTAATGTTCTACTTTGATTTGCTCAAAAGGAGGAACGCCGAACGGTGTCGTGTACTCGGTAAAGAATGGATTCACGGCGGAAGTATCAACTCCATCACTCTTCTTTGATGAATTGCATGCCCCTAAAACAACTGCAAGTCCAGCAGCCATAAGTGTTTTATTCATGTTTGTAATTATTATTTGTTCTTGGTGTAAAGGTATGAATTAAACTAAGAGCCTGTTTAAATTTCCCCGAAATAAATTTTGCATAGCCTTCATCGGCCAGCTTTATCCTATTACTAGGATTAATTTGAAAAACAACTGTCATACTATCACTAATTTCCTTTTATCAATTGAATATCAA
>OIKO01000148.1_pt1 | contig 18168 bp, 10 predicted proteins | sample 1584071 | NCBI WGS metagenome assembly OIKO01 (sample SAMN02674599, study PRJEB24791) | human gut metagenome, SKBSTL023 | isolation source: stool | host: Homo sapiens | place: USA
AGCTGCTGGAGGCGACTCAGTATCGTCAGGTGTCGAAAATGACCCGTCCTGGCGAATTTACCGTGCAGGCCAACAGCATTGAGATGATCCGCCGTCCGTTTGATTTCCCGGACAGTAAAGAAGGGCAGGTGCGTGCGCGTCTGACCTTTGATGGTGATCATCTGGCGACGATCGTCAATATGGAGAACAACCGTCAGTTCGGTTTCTTCCGTCTTGATCCGCGCCTGATCACCATGATCTCTTCGCCAAACGGTGAGCAGCGTCTGTTTGTGCCGCGCAGTGGTTTCCCTGATTTGCTGGTGGATACTTTGCTGGCGACAGAAGACCGCCATTTCTACGAGCATGATGGGATCAGCCTCTACTCAATTGGGCGTGCGGTGCTGGCAAACCTGACCGCAGGTCGCACGGTGCAGGGTGCGAGTACGCTGACGCAACAGCTGGTGAAAAACCTGTTCCTCTCCAGCGAGCGCTCTTACTGGCGTAAAGCGAACGAAGCCTACATGGCGCTGATCATGGACGCGCGTTACAGCAAAGACCGTATTCTTGAGCTGTATATGAACGAGGTGTATCTCGGTCAGAGCGGCGACAACGAAATCCGCGGCTTCCCGCTGGCAAGCTTGTATTACTTTGGTCGCCCGGTAGAAGAGCTAAGCCTCGACCAGCAGGCGCTGTTAGTCGGTATGGTGAAAGGGGCGTCCATCTACAACCCGTGGCGTAACCCGAAACTGGCGCTGGAGCGACGTAATCTGGTGCTGCGTCTGCTGCAACAGCAACAGATTATTGATCAAGAACTCTATGACATGTTGAGTGCCCGTCCGCTGGGGGTTCAGCCGCGCGGTGGGGTAATCTCTCCACAGCCAGCCTTTATGCAACTGGTGCGTCAGGAGCTGCAGGCAAAACTGGGCGATAAGGTAAAAGATCTCTCCGGCGTGAAGATCTTCACTACCTTTGACTCGGTGGCCCAGGACGCGGCAGAAAAAGCCGCCGTGGAAGGCATTCCGGCACTGAAGAAACAGCGTAAGTTGAGCGATCTTGAAACTGCGATTGTGGTCGTCGACCGCTTTAGTGGTGAAGTTCGTGCGATGGTCGGAGGTTCTGAGCCGCAGTTTGCGGGCTACAACCGTGCGATGCAGGCGCGTCGTTCGATTGGTTCCCTTGCAAAACCAGCGACTTATCTGACGGCTTTAAGCCAGCCGAAAATCTATCGCCTGAACACGTGGATTGCCGATGCGCCAATCGCGCTGCGTCAGCCGAATGGCCAGGTCTGGTCACCGCAGAACGATGACCGTCGTTATAGCGAAAGCGGCAGAGTGATGCTGGTGGATGCGTTGACCCGTTCGATGAACGTGCCGACGGTAAATCTGGGGATGGCGCTGGGGCTGCCTGCAGTTACGGATACCTGGATCAAACTGGGCGTACCGAAAGATCAGCTGCATCCGGTTCCGGCGATGCTGCTGGGGGCGTTGAACTTAACGCCAATCGAAGTGGCGCAGGCGTTCCAGACCATCGCCAGCGGTGGTAACCGTGCACCGCTTTCTGCACTGCGTTCGGTAATCGCGGAAGATGGCAAGGTGCTGTATCAGAGCTTCCCGCAGGCAGAACGCGCTGTTCCGGCGCAGGCGGCGTATCTGACACTATGGACCATGCAGCAGGTGGTACAACGTGGTACGGGTCGTCAGCTTGGGGCGAAATACCCGAACCTGCATCTGGCAGGGAAAACAGGGACTACCAACAATAACGTAGATACCTGGTTTGCAGGCATTGACGGCAGCACGGTGACCATCACCTGGGTAGGCCGTGATAACAACCAGCCGACCAAACTGTATGGAGCCAGCGGGGCAATGTCGATTTATCAGCGTTATCTGGCTAACCAGACGCCAACGCCGCTGAATCTTGTTCCGCCAGAAGATATTGCAGATATGGGCGTGGACTACGACGGCAACTTTGTTTGCAGCGGTGGCATGCGTGTCTTGCCGGTCTGGACCAGCGATCCGCAATCGCTGTGCCAGCAGAGCGAGATGCAGCAGCAGCCGTCAGGCAATCCGTTTGATCAGTCTTCTCAGCCGCAGCAACAGCCGCAACAGCAACCTGCTCAGCAAGAGCAGAAAGACAGCGACGGTGTAGCCGGTTGGATCAAGGATATGTTTGGTAGTAATTAACATCTAAGCGTGAAATACCGGATGGCGAGTTGCCATCCGGTAAAATAACATCCCATCTAAGATATTAACCCTTTCTTTTCATCTGGTTGTTTATTAACCCTTCAGGAACGCTCAGATTGCGTACCGCTTGCGAACCCGCCAGCGTTTCGAATATTATCTTATCTTTATAATAATCATTCTCGTTTACGTTATCATTCACTTTACATCAGAGATATACCAATGGCGCGTTCCAAAACTGCTCAGCCAAAACACTCACTGCGTAAAATCGCAGTTGTAGTAGCCACAGCGGTAAGCGGCATGTCTGTTTATGCACAGGCAGCGGTTGAACCGAAAGAAGACACTATCACCGTTACCGCTGCACCTGCGCCGCAAGAAAGCGCATGGGGGCCTGCTGCAACTATTGCGGCGCGACAGTCTGCTACCGGCACTAAAACCGATACGCCGATTCAAAAAGTGCCACAGTCTATTTCTGTTGTGACCGCCGAAGAGATGGCGCTGCATCAGCCGAAGTCGGTAAAAGAAGCGCTTAGCTACACGCCGGGTGTCTCTGTTGGTACGCGTGGCGCATCCAACACCTATGACCACCTGATCATTCGCGGCTTTGCGGCAGAAGGCCAAAGCCAGAATAACTATCTGAATGGACTGAAGTTGCAGGGCAACTTCTATAACGATGCGGTCATTGACCCGTATATGCTGGAACGCGCTGAAATTATGCGTGGCCCGGTTTCCGTGCTTTACGGTAAAAGCAGTCCTGGCGGCCTGTTGAATATGGTCAGCAAGCGTCCGACCACCGAACCGCTGAAAGAAGTTCAGTTTAAAGCCGGTACTGACAGCCTGTTCCAGACTGGTTTTGACTTTAGCGATTCGTTGGATGATGACGGTGTTTACTCTTATCGCCTGACCGGTCTTGCGCGTTCTGCCAATGCCCAGCAGAAAGGGTCAGAAGAGCAGCGTTATGCTATTGCACCGGCGTTCACCTGGCGTCCGGATGATAAAACCAATTTTACCTTCCTTTCTTACTTCCAGAACGAGCCGGAAACCGGTTATTACGGCTGGTTGCCGAAAGAGGGAACCGTTGAGCCGCTGCCGAACGGTAAGCGTCTGCCGACAGACTTTAATGAAGGGGCGAAGAACAACACCTATTCTCGTAATGAGAAGATGGTCGGCTACAGCTTCGATCACGAATTTAACGACACCTTTACTGTGCGTCAGAACCTGCGCTTTGCTGAAAACAAAACCTCGCAAAACAGCGTTTATGGTTACGGCGTCTGCTCCGATCCGGCGAATGCTTACAGCAAACAGTGTGCGGCATTAGCGCCAGCGGATAAAGGCCATTATCTGGCACGTAAATACGTCGTTGATGATGAGAAGCTGCAAAACTTCTCCGTTGATACCCAGTTGCAGAGCAAGTTTGCCACTGGCGATATCGACCACACCCTGCTGACCGGTGTCGACTTTATGCGTATGCGTAATGACATCAACGCCTGGTTTGGTTACGACGACTCTGTGCCACTGCTCAATCTGTACAATCCGGTGAATACCGATTTCGACTTCAATGCCAAAGATCCGGCAAACTCCGGCCCTTACCGCATTCTGAATAAGCAGAAACAAACGGGCGTTTATGTTCAGGATCAGGCGCAGTGGGATAAAGTGCTGGTCACCCTGGGCGGTCGTTATGACTGGGCAGATCAAGAATCTCTTAACCGCGTTGCTGGGACGACCGATAAACGTGATGACAAACAGTTTACCTGGCGTGGTGGTGTTAACTACCTGTTTGATAATGGTGTAACACCTTACTTCAGCTATAGCGAATCGTTTGAACCTTCTTCGCAAGTTGGGAAGGATGGTAATATTTTCGCACCGTCTAAAGGTAAGCAGTATGAAGTCGGCGTGAAATATGTACCGGAAGATCGTCCGATTGTAGTTACTGGTGCCGTGTATAATCTCACTAAAACCAACAACCTGATGGCGGACCCTGAGGGTTCCTTCTTCTCGGTTGAAGGTGGCGAGATCCGCGCACGTGGCGTAGAAATCGAAGCGAAAGCGGCGCTGTCGGCGAGTGTTAACGTAGTCGGTTCTTATACTTACACCGATGCGGAATACACCACCGATACTACCTATAAAGGCAATACGCCTGCACAGGTGCCAAAACACATGGCTTCGCTGTGGGCTGACTATACCTTCTTTGACGGTCCGCTTTCAGGTCTGACGCTGGGCACCGGTGGTCGTTATACTGGCTCCAGCTATGGTGATCCGGCTAACTCCTTTAAAGTGGGAAGTTATACGGTCGTGGATGCGTTAGTGCGTTATGATCTGGCGCGAGTCGGCATGGCGGGCTCCAACGTGGCGCTGCATGTTAACAACCTGTTCGATCGTGAATACGTCGCCAGCTGCTTTAACACTTATGGCTGCTTCTGGGGCGCAGAACGTCAGGTCGTTGCAACCGCAACCTTCCGTTTCTAATTTCTCTTTTGGGGCACGGATTACCGTGCCCATTTCACAAGTTGGCTGTTATGCAGGAATACACGAATCATTCCGATACCACTTTTGCACTGCGTAATATCTCCTTTCGTGTGCCCGGGCGCACGCTTTTGCATCCGCTGTCGTTAACCTTTCCTGCCGGGAAAGTGACCGGTCTGATCGGTCACAACGGTTCTGGTAAATCCACTCTGCTCAAAATGCTTGGCCGTCATCAGCCTCCGACGGAAGGGGAGATTCTTCTTGATACCCAGCCGCTGGAAAGCTGGAGCAGCAAAGCGTTCGCCCGCAAAGTGGCTTATTTGCCGCAGCAGCTTCCTCCGGCAGAAGGGTTGACCGTGCGTGAACTGGTGGCGATTGGTCGTTACCCGTGGCATGGCGCGCTGGGGCGCTTTGGGGCGGCAGATCGCGAAAAAGTCGAGGAAGCTATCTCGCTGGTTGGCTTAAAACCGCTGGCGCATCGGCTGGTCGATAGTCTCTCTGGCGGCGAACGTCAACGGGCGTGGATCGCCATGCTGGTGGCGCAGGATAGCCGTTGTCTGTTGCTCGACGAACCGACTTCGGCGCTGGATATCGCCCACCAGGTTGATGTGCTGGCGCTGGTGCACCGTTTAAGTCAGGAACGTGGCCTGACGGTCATTGCCGTGCTGCACGATATCAATATGGCGGCACGCTACTGTGATTATCTGGTCGCCCTGCGCGGTGGTGAAATGATTGCTCAGGGAACGCCTGCGGAAATTATGCGCGGCGAAACCCTCGAAATGATTTATGGCATCCCGATGGGTATTTTGCCGCATCCGGCGGGTGCTGCACCTGTGAGTTTTGTTTATTGATGAGCGGCTTACCTCTTATTTCGCGCCGTCGACTGTTAACGGCGATGGCGCTTTCTCCGTTGTTATGGCAGATGAATACCGCCCACGCGGCGGCTATTGACCCCAATCGTATTGTGGCGCTGGAGTGGTTGCCGGTGGAATTACTGCTGGCGCTCGGCATCGTGCCTTACGGCGTGGCGGATACCATCAACTATCGCCTGTGGGTCAGCGAACCACCATTGCCGGACTCAGTGATTGACGTCGGTTTGCGTACAGAACCTAACCTTGAACTGCTGACCGAAATGAAACCGTCGTTTATGGTCTGGTCGGCAGGATATGGCCCTTCATCAGAAATGCTGGCACGTATTGCGCCGGGTCGCGGATTTAACTTCAGTGACGGCAAACAGCCGTTGGCGATGGCGCGTAAATCGCTGACGGAAATGGCAGATTTACTTAACCTGCAAAGCGCAGCAGAAACGCATTTAGCGCACTATGAAGACTTTATCCGCAGCATGAAACCCCGCTTTGTGAAGCGTGGTGAACGCCCGTTATTGCTGACGACGCTTATCGATCCGCGCCATATGCTGGTTTTCGGTCCAAACAGCTTGTTTCAGGAAATTCTTGATGAGTACGGCATCCCAAATGCCTGGCAAGGGGAAACCAACTTCTGGGGCAGTACCGCCGTCAGCATCGATCGTCTGGCGGCGTATAAAGATGTTGATGTGCTCTGTTTTGATCACGACAACAGCAAAGACATGGACGCGCTAATGGCAACCCCGCTGTGGCAGGCCATGCCGTTTGTCCGCGCCGGACGCTTTCAGCGCGTACCCGCAGTCTGGTTTTATGGTGCGACGCTCTCGGCAATGCACTTTGTGCGCGTTCTGGATAACGCCATCGGAGGTAAAGCGTGAGTAAACGAATTGCGCTTTTTCCGGCGTTATTGCTGGCGCTGCTGGTGATTGTCGCTACGGCGCTGACCTGGATGAACTTTTCGCAGGCGCTGCCGCGTAGCCAGTGGGCGCAGGCCGCCTGGTCGCCGGATATTAACGTCATCGAGCAGATGATTTTTCACTACAGCTTGTTACCACGTCTGGCGATTTCTCTACTGGTGGGCGCGGGCCTGGGGCTGGTGGGCGTGCTGTTTCAGCAAGTGCTGCGTAACCCGCTGGCGGAACCGACGACGTTGGGCGTTGCTACAGGCGCGCAACTGGGGATTACCGTCACCACGCTCTGGGCGATCCCAGGTGCTATGGCGAGCCAGTTTGCTGCGCTGGCAGGGGCTTGCGTTGTTGGCTTAATTGTCTTTGGCGTCGCGTGGGGGAAACGGCTGTCGCCGGTAACGCTGATTCTCGCGGGGCTGGTAGTGAGCCTTTATTGTGGGGCAATCAATCAGTTACTGGTTATCTTCCATCATGACCAGTTGCAAAGCATGTTCCTGTGGAGCACCGGAACGCTGACGCAAACCGACTGGGGCGGCGTTGAGCGTTTATGGCCGCAGTTGCTGGGCGGCGTGATGCTGACGTTACTGCTACTTCGTCCGTTAACCCTGATGGGGCTTGATGATGGCGTGGCGCGCAATCTCGGGCTGGCCTTGTCGCTCGCGCGTCTGGCGGCGCTGTCGCTGGCGATAGTCATCAGTGCGCTGCTGGTGAACGCAGTGGGGATTATCGGCTTTATCGGGTTGTTCGCGCCACTGCTGGCAAAAATGCTGGGGGCGCGGCGTTTGTTGCCACGGTTGATGCTGGCGTCGCTGATTGGTGCGTTAATTCTGTGGCTTTCTGATCAAATCATCCTCTGGCTGACTCGCGTGTGGATGGAAGTTTCCACCGGTTCGGTCACTGCGTTGATCGGTGCGCCGCTGCTACTGTGGCTGCTGCCGCGTTTACGCAGCATTAGCGCGCCGGATATGAAGGTCAACGATCGTGTCGCGACTGAACGCCAACATGTGCTGGCGTTTGCCCTCGCGGGCGGCGTGCTGCTGTTGATGGCTGTGGTAGTGGCGCTGTCGTTTGGTCGTGATGCGCACGGCTGGACGTGGGCGAGCGGGGCGTTGCTTGAGGATTTGATGCCCTGGCGCTGGCCGCGAATTATGGCGGCGCTGTTTGCGGGCGTCATGCTGGCGGTAGCGGGCTGTATTATTCAGCGGCTGACCGGCAACCCGATGGCAAGCCCGGAAGTGCTGGGGATTAGCTCCGGCGCAGCGTTTGGCGTGGTGTTGATGCTGTTTCTGGTGCCGGGTAATGCCTTTGGCTGGCTGTTACCTGCAGGCAGTCTCGGGGCGGCGGTGACGCTGTTGATCATTATGATCGCCGCCGGACGCGGTGGATTTTCCCCACACCGCATGTTACTGGCGGGGATGGCGTTAAGTACCGCGTTCACCATGCTTTTGATGATGTTGCAGGCAAGTGGTGACCCGCGAATGGCGCAAGTGCTGACCTGGATTTCCGGTTCGACCTACAACGCGACCGATGCGCAGGTCTGGCGCACGGGAATTGTGATGGTAATTTTGCTGGCGATTACCCCGCTGTGCCGCCGCTGGCTGACCATTTTACCGCTGGGTGGTGATACCGCCCGAGCCGTAGGAATGGCGCTGACGCCGACGCGAATTGCGCTGCTGCTGTTAGCGGCTTGCCTGACGGCGACCGCGACGATGACTATTGGACCGTTGAGTTTTGTTGGTTTAATGGCACCGCATATTGCGCGGATGATGGGCTTTCGACGGACGATGCCACACATCGTAATTTCGGCGCTGGTGGGTGGTTTACTGCTGGTGTTCGCTGACTGGTGTGGGCGGATGGTGCTGTTTCCATTCCAGATCCCGGCGGGGCTGCTGTCAACCTTTATCGGCGCGCCATATTTTATCTATTTGTTGAGAAAGCAGAGCCGTTAATTGAATGCCTCGCCCGGTGGGCGAGGCAAAATCATCACAACTTCGCAAACACCCGACGTGCAGCATCGATGGTGTTATTGATATCTTCCATGCTGTGCGCCACGGACATAAAGCCCGCTTCAAACGCTGATGGTGCCAGGTAAACACCTTCATCCAGCATCATATGGAAGAAACGCTTAAAGCGTTCCACGTCACAGGCCATCACATCCTGATAGCACGTCACGGACTCGGCGTCGGTAAAGAAAATACCGAACATGCCGCCAACGTGGTTAACGACCAGCGGAATTCCGGCTTCTTTTGCCGCTTCCAGCAGACCTTCTGCCAGACGTGTTGTCAGCTCATCCAGCGTTTCGTGAACGCCCGGCTGCGCGACTTCATTCAGACAGGCGAAACCCGCTGCCATCGCAATCGGGTTACCGGAAAGCGTACCCGCCTGATAGACCGGACCCGTCGGGGCCAGCGCATCCATTACATCACGACGACCACCGAATGCGCCTACCGGCATTCCACCGCCGATGATTTTGCCCAGGCAGGTGAGATCCGGTTCCACACCGTAATAATCCTGTGCGCCAGCTAGCGCTACGCGGAAGCCAGTCATTACTTCATCGATGATCAGCAATGCGCCAAATTCGTCGCACAGCGCGCGCAGACCTGGCAGGAACTCTGGCAGCGGCGGAACACAGTTCATATTGCCTGCCACCGGCTCAACGATAATACAGGCAATCTCTTGCGGGTATTGCTCAAACGCGGCGCGTACAGAAGCCAGATCGTTATAAGTACAGGTTAAGGTATGTTTGGCGAAATCTGCCGGAACACCCGGCGAGTTTGGCTGGCCTAACGTGAGTGCGCCAGAACCGGCTTTCACCAGCAGGCAGTCAGCGTGACCGTGGTAACAACCTTCAAATTTAATGATTTTGTCGCGACCGGTAAAACCACGGGCCAGGCGGATGGCGCTCATCGTCGCTTCAGTGCCGGAGTTCACCATGCGCACCATATCCATGGTCGGGACCAGTTCGGTCACCAGTTGCGCCATTTTCACTTCCATTTCGGTTGGTGCACCAAAGCTTAAACCACGCTCGGCGGCTTCAATCACGGCATTGCGGATTGCCGGATGGTTATGGCCCAGCACCATCGGCCCCCAGGAACCGACATAATCGATATAGGCTTTGCCATCAACATCGTACAGATAAGCGCCGTCCGCTTTTTCGATAAACAGTGGAGTGCCGCCCACGCCAGTAAAGGCGCGAACAGGGGAGTTCACACCGCCAGGGATCAGCTCGCGCGCTGCGCTGTAAAGATTTTCAGACTTACTCATGGAGGGTTCCTGATTCGTAGAAAAAGTGAATGGCTGCTATTCTATGTTATTCATAACAAGTTAAATACTCGTCAAACATCAGGCTGCTTGTACTGGTGCAATCCTGATTTCTTAGAGTATAAAAGTTTTGTGCATTTGAAACATTACGCTTTGCAAAGGATTTTCATGGAACGTGCGAGTAAAATGCCGTCATCTTATTTGTATGACCAATAAGTGATCATTGGATGAAAACTGATACTCCCTCTTTAGAAACACCGCAGGCCGCGCGCCTGCGACGCAGACAACTGATTCGCCAACTTCTTGAGCGCGATAAAACCCCGTTAGCCATTTTGTTTATGGCGGCAGTCGTCGGCACGCTTGTCGGGCTGGCAGCGGTTGCTTTTGACAAAGGTGTCGCCTGGTTGCAGAACCAACGTATGGGGGCGCTGGTACATACTGCTGATAATTATCCGCTACTGTTAACCGTCGCTTTTCTCTGTTCGGCGGTGCTGGCGATGTTCGGCTACTTTTTGGTGCGCAAATACGCGCCCGAAGCAGGGGGATCGGGGATCCCGGAAATTGAAGGGGCGCTGGAAGATCAACGTCCTGTTCGCTGGTGGCGTGTATTGCCGGTGAAATTCTTTGGCGGGCTGGGGACACTCGGCGGAGGCATGGTGCTAGGGCGCGAAGGACCAACCGTGCAGATCGGCGGCAATATCGGTCGCATGGTGCTTGATATTTTCCGCCTGAAAGGTGATGAAGCTCGCCATACGCTGCTGGCAACCGGTGCTGCTGCGGGGCTGGCTGCGGCCTTTAACGCGCCGCTGGCGGGTATTTTGTTTATTATCGAAGAGATGCGTCCGCAGTTTCGCTATACGTTAATTTCGATTAAAGCGGTATTTATTGGCGTCATTATGTCGACCATTATGTACCGGATTTTTAATCATGAAGTTGCGTTGATTGACGTCGGTAAACTTTCTGATGCGCCGCTTAATACGCTGTGGCTTTATCTGATCCTCGGTATTATTTTTGGCATTTTCGGCCCTATTTTTAATAAATGGGTGCTGGGGATGCAGGATTTGCTGCACCGTGTGCACGGCGGCAATATTACCAAATGGGTACTGATGGGTGGTGCGATTGGCGGTCTGTGTGGATTGCTGGGGTTTGTGGCACCAGCAACGTCGGGCGGCGGTTTTAACCTGATTCCTATCGCTACCGCGGGGAATTTCAGCATGGGAATGCTGGTGTTTATCTTCGTCGCTCGGGTCATTACCACCTTACTCTGCTTCTCTTCCGGCGCGCCGGGCGGTATTTTTGCCCCGATGCTGGCGCTGGGTACTGTGCTGGGAACCGCTTTCGGAATGGTTGCCGTTGAGCTGTTTCCGCAATATCACCTGGAGGCGGGGACGTTTGCTATTGCCGGAATGGGGGCATTACTGGCGGCATCTATTCGCGCGCCGTTAACGGGGATCATTCTGGTTCTGGAGATGACCGATAACTACCAGCTCATTTTGCCAATGATTATTACCGGTCTTGGCGCAACACTATTAGCGCAATTTACCGGCGGGAAACCGCTATACTCGGCGATTCTTGCGCGCACGCTGGCAAAACAGGAAGCTATGCAACTGGCGCGAAGCAAGGCCGCATCAGCCAGCGAGAATACTTGAACGAAATACCAGGGTATTAGATAATGGCGATTATTATTGGGTTAGAATTTGCCCAATTGCCGATGTCGTTTGGAGCAAAATATGAGTGATGACGTAGCACTGCCGCTGGAGTTTACCGACGCAGCAGCCAACAAAGTTAAAAGCCTGATCGCTGACGAAGATAACCCGAATCTGAAATTACGCGTGTATATCACCGGTGGCGGTTGCAGCGGCTTCCAGTATGGTTTCACCTTTGATGATCAGGTGAACGAAGGCGATATGACCATCGAAAAACAGGGCGTTGGCCTGGTGGTTGATCCGATGAGCCTGCAATATCTGGTCGGCGGTTCCGTTGACTACACCGAAGGACTGGAAGGTTCTCGTTTCATCGTGACCAACCCGAACGCGAAAAGCACCTGCGGTTGCGGTTCTTCCTTTAGCATCTAATCTGTTGTTCATGTGCCGGATAAACTATCCGGCACATCTTCTCTCTTCAACGCCCATTCTCATCCAGCGCAAACGTCGGTAGCTTAAGATGCCAACGAATAGCCGCCAGCCGAATCAATAGCGTCACGACCATGCCCATCATACTGGCTGTTTCCAGTGGTACGGAAAATGTGTAATAAGCCGTAGCGTGGACAATACCGCCGATAATACAGGCAGTTGCGTAGATTTCTGTACGTAAAATCATGGGGATCTCGCGGGCCAGTACATCACGAATGATCCCGCCGCCAACGCCAGTAATGACGCCCATACAAACCGCGATTAACGGACCGGCTTCCGCATTAAAGGCTTTATTCACGCCAATGCCGACAAACACCGCCAGACCAACGGCGTCCAGCACCGGCAACATCCATTTTGGTAAGCGTCTTGGCTGGCGCACCAGCACGATGGTCAGCATGCTGGTGACCATTGCAACGACCAGATCGGTGGGATCTTTCACCCAAAATACCGGGCCGTGATCCAGCGCCATGTCGCGAATTGTTCCGCCGCCTACTGCGGTAACCACGCCCAGTACCAGAACACCAAAAGGGTCCATACGCAATTTTCCGGCTAACAAAACGCCGGAGATGGCAAATACCGCTGTGCCGACTATATCCAGCCAATAGACGAGCATTGTTCAATCCCCACTGAGCACCTGAAAAGGTCAGGCACTAATCTACCTGTGAAAGCGCATTACAGAGCTGTTGTGCAGCGAGGATAATACGTGGGCTTGCACGTTCAAACCAGTCACTCGTGAGAGGAATAACGGGAATTTTGAGCTGTTCACCCCAGTATTGTTTGATTTTAGGAATTTGGTCCGGTCCGCCTGTAATGACAATCGCCTGTGGCGAGCGTGCTAACACCTGTTCGCGGCTAACTTGCGGCCAGGGAACCCGGCTGTCTTTAAAGATGTTTTCTCCGCCACAAACTTCGAGTACCTGGTTCTGAATCGACTCTTTTCCACTGGTAAATGGCGGATTAATGCCGAATTGCAGAAAAACACGTTTTTTAGGTTTATCAGCATATTGCGCTTTCAATTGCGCGTACTGATCCAGCAGGGATTGCGCGGCTTGTTCGGCCTTGTCTGGTTGCGGACTCCAGGGGGCCAGTTGACGTAACGCATTGGCAATTTGTTCAATGCTTGTCGCATCGACCCACATCACTTTTATTCCCAGCGAAGCCAGCTGGTCAACCTGCCGCTCGGCATTACCTCCACGCCAGGCAATCACCAGATCGGGTTTCAGCGCGACAATGCGTTCCAGATTCATCCCCTGCCAGGTGGAAACCTGCTCAATCTTTTGCGCTTGTGGAGGATAGTCGGAATAGCTGCTGACCCCAACCGGCGTGATCCCGGCGGCAAAGGCAAGTTCAGTGTTGGCGGGAGAAAGCGTGATGACGCGCGGCGCGGCGTTGAGCCACAGTGGCGCAAGAAAAGACAGGGCGACCAGCGCCCTGAACAGTGACTTAGCCATGTGCAAGTTTCTGCACCAGTGACTCAACCATCAGGCTGGACTGTTTAGCGGCAACAGCCAGGAACTCATCGAAGCTAAGATGAGACTGTTGATCGGCCACGTCGGAGATGGCGCGTACGACAACAAACGGGACGTTGAAATTGTGGCAGACATGGGCGATTGCCGTCGCTTCCATCTCTACAGCAATGGCCTGTGGGAAGTTGTGGCGGATTTTCGCCAGACCAACAGAACCGTTGATGAAAGCGTCGCCGCTAACAATCAGGCCACGTACAGCGTTAAGATTCAGTTCGGCAATGCAGGCCTCAGCGGCAGCGATCAGTTTATCGTCAGCTTTAAAGCCTGCCGGACAGCCTGGTAACTGACCGTATTCATAACCAAATGCCGTGACATCCGCGTCGTGATAACGTGCTTCGTCCGAGACAACGATATCGCCCACTTTCAGCGTTGGTGCCAGGCCACCGGCAGAACCGGTGTTAATAATCACATCTGGCTTGCAGTGTTCCAACAGCAAAGTGGCACCCAGCGCCGCAGCGACTTTACCGATGCCCGATTTCAGAAGCGCAACCTCGGTTCCATTCAGTTGGCCGGTATAGATTTCGCAACCGCCGAGACTGATAGTTTGACGGTTTTCGATTTTGTCACGCAGCAGCGTAACTTCTTCTTCCATTGCACCAATGATGCCGATTTTCATAGATTTACTCGCGATAAGCCCGATTTGAAGGCATAGTTTACCATGCGCTTACGGGGAAGCGTATTTCTCACGCGGGAGAGGACATGGCACAGATTGATTTCCGAAAAAAAATAAACTGGCATCGTCGTTACCGTTCACCGCAGGGCGTTAAAACCGAACATGAGATCCTGCGGATCTTCGAGAGCGATCGCGGGCGTATCATCAACTCTCCGGCAATTCGTCGTCTGCAACAAAAGACGCAGGTTTTTCCACTGGAGCGCAATGCCGCCGTGCGCACGCGTCTTACCCACTCGATGGAAGTCCAGCAGGTGGGGCGCTACATCGCCAAAGAAATTTTAAGCCGTCTGAAAGAGCTTAAATTGCTGGAAGCATACGGCCTGGATGAACTGACCGGACCTTTTGAAAGCATTGTTGAGATGTCATGCCTGATGCACGATATCGGCAATCCGCCGTTTGGTCATTTTGGCGAAGCAGCGATAAATGACTGGTTTCGCCAACGTTTGCACCCGGAAGATGCCGAAAGCCAGCCTCTGACTGACGATCGCTGCAGCGTGGCGGCACTACGTTTACGGGACGGGGAAGAACCGCTTAACGAGCTGCGGCGCAAGATTCGTCAGGACTTATGTCATTTTGAGGGGAATGCACAAGGCATTCGTCTGGTGCATACATTGATGCGGATGAATCTCACCTGGGCACAGGTTGGCGGTATTTTAAAATATACCCGTCCGGCGTGGTGGCGTGGCGAAACGCCTGAGACACATCACTATTTAATGAAAAAGCCGGGTTATTATCTTTCTGAAGAAGCCTATATTGCCCGGTTGCGTAAAGAACTTAATTTGGCGCTTTACAGTCGTTTTCCATTAACGTGGATTATGGAAGCTGCCGACGATATCTCCTATTGTGTGGCAGACCTTGAAGATGCAGTAGAGAAAAGAATATTTACCGTTGAGCAGCTTTATCATCATTTGCACGAAGCGTGGGGCCAGCATGAGAAAGGTTCGCTCTTTTCGCTGGTGGTTGAAAATGCCTGGGAAAAATCACGCTCAAATAGTTTAAGCCGCAGTACGGAAGATCAGTTTTTTATGTATTTACGGGTAAACACCCTAAATAAACTGGTACCCTACGCGGCACAACGATTTATTGATAATCTGCCTGCGATTTTCGCCGGAACGTTTAATCATGCATTATTGGAAGATGCCAGCGAATGCAGCGATCTTCTTAAGCTATATAAAAATGTCGCTGTAAAACATGTGTTTAGCCATCCAGATGTCGAGCAGCTTGAATTGCAGGGCTATCGGGTCATTAGCGGATTATTAGAGATTTATCGTCCTTTATTAAGCCTGTCGTTATCAGACTTTACTGAACTGGTAGAAAAAGAACGGGTGAAACGTTTCCCTATTGAATCGCGCTTATTCCACAAACTCTCGACGCGCCATCGGCTGGCCTATGTCGAGGCTGTCAGTAAATTACCGTCAGATTCTCCTGAGTTTCCGCTATGGGAATATTATTACCGTTGCCGCCTGCTGCAGGATTATATCAGCGGTATGACCGACCTCTATGCGTGGGATGAATACCGACGTCTGATGGCCGTAGAACAATAACCAGGCTTTTGTAAAGACGAACAATAAATTTTTACCTTTTGCAGAAACTTTAGTTCGGAACTTCGCGCTATAAAACGAATCTGAAGAACACAGCAATTTTGCGTTATCTGTTAATCGAGACTGAAATACATGAAAAAAACCACATTAGCACTGAGTGCACTGGCTCTGAGTTTAGGTTTGGCGTTATCTCCGCTCTCTGCAACGGCGGCTGAGACTTCTTCAGCAACGACAGCCCAGCAGATGCCAAGCCTTGCACCGATGCTCGAAAAGGTGATGCCTTCAGTGGTCAGCATTAACGTAGAAGGTAGCACAACCGTTAATACGCCGCGTATGCCGCGTAATTTCCAGCAGTTCTTCGGTGATGATTCTCCGTTCTGCCAGGAAGGTTCTCCGTTCCAGAGCTCTCCGTTCTGCCAGGGTGGCCAGGGCGGTAATGGTGGCGGCCAGCAACAGAAATTCATGGCGCTGGGTTCCGGCGTCATCATTGATGCCGATAAAGGCTATGTCGTCACCAACAACCACGTTGTTGATAACGCGACGGTCATTAAAGTTCAACTGAGCGATGGCCGTAAGTTCGACGCGAAGATGGTTGGCAAAGATCCGCGCTCTGATATCGCGCTGATCCAAATCCAGAACCCGAAAAACCTGACCGCAATTAAGATGGCGGATTCTGATGCACTGCGCGTGGGTGATTACACCGTAGCGATTGGTAACCCGTTTGGTCTGGGCGAGACGGTAACTTCCGGGATTGTCTCTGCGCTGGGGCGTAGCGGCCTGAATGCCGAAAACTACGAAAACTTCATCCAGACCGATGCAGCGATCAACCGTGGTAACTCCGGTGGTGCGCTGGTTAACCTGAACGGTGAACTGATCGGTATCAACACCGCGATCCTCGCACCGGACGGCGGCAACATCGGTATCGGTTTTGCTATCCCGAGCAACATGGTGAAAAACCTGACCTCGCAGATGGTGGAATACGGCCAGGTGAAACGCGGTGAGCTGGGTATTATGGGGACTGAGCTGAACTCCGAACTGGCCAAAGCGATGAAAGTTGACGCCCAGCGCGGTGCTTTCGTAAGCCAGGTTCTGCCTAATTCCTCCGCTGCAAAAGCGGGCATTAAAGCGGGTGATGTGATCACCTCACTGAACGGTAAGCCGATCAGCAGCTTTGCCGCACTGCGTGCTCAGGTGGGTACTATGCCGGTGGGCAGTAAACTGACCCTGGGCTTACTGCGCGACGGTAAGCAGGTTAACGTGAACCTGGAACTGCAGCAGAGCAGCCAGAATCAGGTTGATTCCAGCTCCATCTTCAACGGCATTGAAGGCGCTGAGATGAGCAACAAAGGCAAAGATCAGGGCGTGGTAGTGAACAACGTGAAAACGGGCACTCCGGCTGCGCAGATCGGCCTGAAGAAAGGTGATGTGATTATTGGCGCGAACCAGCAGGCAGTGAAAAACATCGCTGAACTGCGTAAAGTTCTCGACAGCAAACCGTCTGTGCTGGCACTGAACATTCAGCGCGGCGACAGCACCATCTACCTGTTAATGCAGTAATCTCCCTCAACCCCTTCCTGAAAACGGGAAGGGGTTCTCCTTACAATCTGTGAACTTCACCACAACTCCATACATCTTCATCATCCTTTAGGCATTTGCACAATGCCGTACGTTACGTACTTCCTTATGCTAAGCCGTGCATAACGGAGGACTTATGGCTGGCTGGCATCTTGATACCAAAATGGCGCAGGATATCGTGGCACGTACCATGCGCATCATCGATACCAATATCAACGTAATGGATGCCCGTGGGCGAATTATCGGCAGCGGCGATCGTGAGCGTATTGGTGAATTGCACGAAGGTGCATTGCTGGTACTTTCACAGGGACGAGTCGTCGATATCGATGACGCGGTGGCACGTCATCTGCACGGTGTGCGGCAAGGGATTAATCTACCGTTACGGCTGGAAGGTGAAATTGTCGGCGTAATTGGCCTGACAGGTGAACCAGAGAATCTGCGTAAATATGGCGAACTGGTCTGCATGACGGCTGAAATGATGCTGGAACAGTCGCGGTTGATGCACCTGTTGGCGCAGGATAGCCGTTTGCGGGAAGAACTGGTGATGAACCTGATTCAGGCTGAGGAGAATACTCCCGCACTTACTGAATGGGCGCAACGGCTGGGGATCGATCTCAATCAACCGCGAGTAGTGGCTATTGTTGAGGTCGACAGCGGTCAGCTTGGCGTGGACAGCGCAATGGCGGAGTTACAACAACTGCAAAATGCGCTGACTACGCCCGAGCGTAATAATCTGGTGGCGATTGTCTCGCTGACCGAAATGGTGGTGTTGAAACCGGCGTTGAACTCTTTTGGGCGCTGGGATGCAGAAGATCATCGTAAGCGAGTTGAACAACTGATTACCCGCATGAAAGAGTATGGCCAGCTGCGTTTTCGCGTTTCGCTGGGCAACTATTTTACCGGTCCTGGCAGTATTGCCCGATCCTATCGTACGGCGAAAACGACGATGGTGGTGGGTAAACAGCGGATGCCAGAAAGTCGCTGCTATTTTTATCAGGATCTGATGTTACCTGTGTTACTCGACAGTTTGCGTGGCGACTGGCAGGCCAATGAACTGGCGCGACCGCTGG
>OIKO01000166.1_pt1 | contig 15839 bp, 8 predicted proteins | sample 1584071 | NCBI WGS metagenome assembly OIKO01 (sample SAMN02674599, study PRJEB24791) | human gut metagenome, SKBSTL023 | isolation source: stool | host: Homo sapiens | place: USA
ACTTTCAGCAGGAAGAAGGGCTGATGAGCTGTCTGCCCCTGGGACTCAATCAGATTGAGATCCAGCGAGGGTTGACCACCAGTTCTACGGCTATCTTTGTACCGTTCACCACACAGGAATTATTCCAGAACGGCAAAGAAGCCCTGTACTACGGCATCAACGCCCTGTCCAACAACCTCATCATGGTGGACAGAAAGCTGCTGAAAAACCCCAACGGCTTGATACTTGGGACACCTGGAAGTGGCAAGTCCTTTAGCGCAAAACGAGAAATCGCCAACTGCTTTTTGCTTACCAGTGATGATGTTATCATCTGTGACCCGGAAGCGGAGTACGCACCTCTTGTTGAGCGTCTGCATGGGCAGGTCATCAAGATCTCGCCTACCTCAACAAACTACATCAATCCGATGGACCTGAACCTGGACTACTCGGATGATGAAAGCCCGCTGTCCCTCAAGTCTGACTTTATTCTCAGCTTGTGTGAGCTGATCGTGGGCGGTAAGGACGGATTGCAGCCGGTGCAGAAAACCATCATCGACCGCTGTGTGCGTCTGGTCTATCAGACCTATCTCAACGACCCGCGCCCGGAGAATATGCCGATTCTGGAGGACCTATATAACCTGCTCCGCTCACAGGAGGAAAAGGAAGCCCAGTATATCGCCACGGCCCTTGAAATCTATGTAACCGGCTCCCTCAATGTGTTCAACCACCAGAGCAATGTGGACATCAATAACCGCATTGTCTGCTATGACATCAAGGAACTGGGTAAGCAGCTCAAGAAAATCGGTATGTTGGTGGTCCAGGATCAGGTGTGGAACCGCGTTACCATCAACCGTGCCGCTCACAAGTCCACCCGTTACTACATCGACGAGATGCACCTACTTTTGAAGGAGGAGCAGACCGCCGCTTATACGGTGGAAATCTGGAAGCGATTCAGAAAATGGGGCGGTATTCCGACAGGTATCACCCAGAATGTCAAAGACCTGCTTTCCAGCCGTGAGGTGGAGAACATCTTTGAAAACTCCGACTTCGTGTATATGCTCAACCAGGCAGGCGGAGACCGACAGATCCTTGCCAAGCAGCTGGGCATTTCCACGCACCAGCTTAGCTATGTGACCCACTCCGGTGAGGGCGAGGGCCTGCTGTTCTATGGCTCCACGATCCTGCCCTTCGTTGACCACTTCCCGAAAAACACCGAGCTTTACCGCATTATGACCACCAAACCCCAGGAACTGAAAAAGGAGGATGAATAACTATGAAACAGAATATTTGCGAACTTGATACCATGATTTTTTTCCGCGAGGCATTGGAGGCTCACGAATTCATGTTGCTTCCGGTAATGGCCTCCGCTGTTGTTGAGTGTCGTACCGCTGACAAAGAACTCAAAACCTTGAATGAGGATGGCGAAATTGGTCTTGCCCGTCTCTTTTCGATCTGGGCAAATATGATGTGTGCCCCTGGTGCAGCAACCATTGTAGGGTGCAGACCTATCACAATGCTCTCTGAGATTCTGGCGCAAGTCCATGCGTATCTCACCGTGCATCCGCTATATGATCCGGAAGGTTTGGCCCTCTATGTGGAGCTGCACCACATGATGGATGCTATCCTAATGGGTGATTGGTTTGAATAAGGAGCCGCGCCTGCGCTTTACCGATGAGGAACGGTCTGACCCAGCGATGGAAAAGCCGATCCGTAAAGCGGAGAAAGCTGCGGCCAGAGCAGATAAGGCGCAGGCCAATATTCCAAAGAAAAAGGTCAGGCAGACGGTCATTGACCCGGATACCGGAAAAAAGACCTCGAAGCTGACCTTTGAGGACAAGAAAAAGCCACCCTCCAAAGTTTCTCAGGGAGTGAAGGAAGCACCCGTCCAGCTGATCGCGGGCAAGCTCCACAAAGAGATCCGGGAAACAGAGCAGGACAATGTGGGCGTGGAAAGCGCCCACAAGTCCGAGGAGGCGGTGGAGACCGGCGCTTATCTGGTGCGGGAGGGCTATCGCAGCCACAAGTTGAAGCCCTGCCGCAAGGCAGCCCAGGCCGAGCAGAAGCTGGAGAAGGCCAATGTGAATGCCCTGTATCAAAAGTCCCTACGGGAAAATCCTCAGTTTACCAGCAACCCTCTCTCCCGCTGGCAGCAAAAACAGAGTATCAAAAAGCAGTATGCCGCCGCCAAGCGCGCCGGTCAGACTGCCGGAAATACCGCCCAGGCTGCGTCCAAAACAGGAAAGGCCGCAAGGACGGTAAAAGAAAAGGCACAACAGGCAGGGTCATTCGTCATGCGCCACAAGAAAGGTTTTCTGGTTGCCGGTGTGCTGTTCCTCCTCATCTGTATGCTGATGAATACCATGTCCTCCTGCTCTATGATGGCACAGAGTATTGGTTCTGTAATTTCCGGCACCACCTATCCATCGGATGACCCGGAAATGCTGGCGGTGGAGGCAGATTATGCAGACAGAGAAGCCCAGTTGCAGGAGAAAATCGACAACATCGAAAGCAGCCACTCAGGATATGACGAGTATCGGTATAACCTGGATATGATTGGTCATGACCCCCATGAGCTTGCGGCCTTTCTCTCTGCTGTCTTGCAGGGCTATACACGCCACAGCGCACAGGCAGAGCTGGATCGTGTGTTTGATGCACAGTATCAGCTTACGCTGAGAGAAGAAATTCAGATTCGCACTTACACTGACGAAGATGGGGATGAGCATGAATATGAATATCGTATTCTCCATGTAACTTTAACAAGCCGTTCCATTGCCTCTCTTGCGCCAGAACTACTGACTCCGGAGCAGATGGAGATGTACCAGGTCTACCGACAGACTATGGGCAATAAGCCGCTGTTGTTTGGTGGCGGTTCTCCCGATACAGGTGTTTCTGAAGATTTGACTGGTGTTGAATTTATCAACGGCACCCGCCCCGGCAATCCGCAGTTGGTGGAACTGGCGAAAAGTCAGGTGGGTAATGTGGGAGGACAACCTTATTGGAGCTGGTACGGCTTCAACTCCCGCGTGGAATGGTGTGCCTGCTTTGTATCATGGTGCTATGGTCAATCCGGTCGAACGGAACCACGCTTTGCTGGTTGCCAGTCTCAGGGTGTTCCGTGGTTCCAGTCTCATGGACAGTGGGGCGCACGAGGATATGAAAACATCGCTCCCGGTGATGCCATTTTCTTCGATTGGGATCTGGATGGTTCCGCAGACCATGTGGGAATTGTTGTCGGCACCGATGGCAGCCGTGTTTATACCGTGGAGGGAAATTCCGGCGATGCCTGCAAGATCAAAAGTTATGACCTGAATTATCAGAGTATCAAGGGCTACGGCCTGATGAACTGGTAACAGAGATTTTTTAGAAGGAGTGATAGACGATGGCAAAGAATAAAATTGAACGCATTGACCAGGAGATTACTCAGGTCCGCGAGAAGATCGCAGAGTATCAGGAAAAGCTCAAGGCGCTGGAGGTACAGAAAACCGAGGCAGAAAATCTGGAGATCGTCCAGATGGTGCGCGCCCTGCGTATGACCCCGGCTCAGCTGAGCGCCATGCTGTCCGGAGGCACAGTTCCCGGCAGTTTGGCTGATGACAACAACGAACAGGAGGAAAACAGCTATGAGGAATAAACGATTGCTCCGAACACTTTCCGCCCTTTGCCTGACGCTGGTTCTGGCATCGGGCTTTACCGTTCCCGCTTTTGCCCAGGGCGCAGCGCCGCCCCCGTCAGAGGATACCACCAATGACAGCAATGTGGTGGTGGAAGAACCCGAAAAAGCACCTCCGCTGACCCCGGATGGCAACGCCGCTCTGGTGGATGATTTTGGTGGCAACAAGCAGCTCATTACCGTTACCACCAAGGCGGGCAACTATTTTTATATCCTGATTGACAGGGCCAACGAGGATAAAAAGACCGCTGTTCACTTTCTGAACCAGGTGGATGAAGCAGACCTGATGGCGCTGATGGAAGATGGAAATGCCAAAGAGGAGCCGCCTGCTGTGTGCAGCTGCACGAAGAAATGTGAAGCAGGGGCAGTCAATACGGCCTGTCCGGTCTGCGTAACTGATAAGAGTAAATGTACGGGAAAAGCACCGGAACCTCCGGCAGAAACACCGGAGCCGGAAAAAGAAAAGCCTGCTGGACTGAACCCGGCTGCTCTGATCCTTCTGCTGGCTCTGCTTGGTGGCGGTGGCGTATTTGCCTACTTGAAGCTCGTTAAGAATAAGCCTAAGACCAAGGGCAATGACAGTCTGGACGATTATGATTATGGCGAGGAAGATTCTGAGGAATGGGAAACCGAGGATGAGGAAGTCCTTGAGGATGGTTTTGAGGGTTCTGACCCTATTGAGGAAAGCGATAGAGCAGATTGAACCATTTGAGCGTAGTGTATTTCAAATCATTGCTGTATAAGGGACAGAGGACAGGGAGAAATTCCTGTCCTCTGCTGCTCTACGCACTCTCTTACTGCAAATCCACACCCAAAATCAGCACATGGTCAAAGAAAGGAGGACCTCACAATGAACACCTGGAACTGGTTGTTACACTTTCTGATTATTTTTGATCTGGTCGCCTTCGGAATTTACTTTGGAGGAGACATTCTTTTCACTGCTATAAGCAAAGTTCAAAAAAAGTCAAAGAAGGACGATGACTTGGACCTTTATGATTTTGAAATTGAGACCGCACCCCCAAAACGCTCTTTATGTGTGGACTCAATCCGAATGCTTTATTCTGGTGAGATAGATGAATTTGTGGAAAAGGAACTGTTGCCTGATGCAGCGGAGACCATGAAAGCTTTATCTGAAGCTGAAAAAACAGCAGTTAGCCTGTTACTAAAAGCTTATATCGGTTTTTTGAGCGAAGAAGCAACGGTAGATGAACAAAGTTTTCCCATGGTTAAGGAACTGTTGTCTTATACACAGGGCAGCAAAGAAGATGGTGAAAAAGACGCCATAGATTGTCTGATGGAAGATATGGTCAGCAGAACCCACAGACATCGAGAATATTACAACAATTATCAACGCTATCAGCTGATACAGGTGGATAAAGAGCGTGTGATTATGGCCTGCAATATCATAATCAATGATTTGATTGGCAGGTTATACCGATATGATTATCGCTTTGGCTATGACATTACTCTTGCCTCTGAACACAGCATTGCAAAAAAACTGTCTGATGATTGGCAGGATGAATGGGAGGTTGAAGAATATGAAGCTGGTGATTGCTGAAAAACCATCGGTTGCACAAAGTTTGGCGGCGGTGATCGGTGCAACTGTCCGTAAGGACGGGTATCTGGAGGGCAACGGCTGGCGTGTCAGTTGGTGTGTGGGCCATCTGGCCGGACTTGCAGATGCAGACAGCTATGACCCCAAGTACGCCAAGTGGCGATATGATGACCTGCCTATCCTGCCGGAACATTGGCAGATGGTAGTGGGAAAGGATAAGAAAAAGCAATTTGATATTCTCAAAAAGCTGATGAACGCCCCGGATGTGACGGAAGTGGTAAATGCCTGTGATGCCGGACGCGAGGGAGAGCTTATCTTCCGCAGCGTCTATGAGCTGGCAGGCTGCAAGAAGCCGATGAAAAGGCTCTGGATTTCTTCGATGGAGGACTCCGCCATAAGGGAGGGTTTTGCAAACCTACGCCTCGGTGCAGATTATGACGGACTTCGTGATGCTGCCCTCTGCCGTGCCAAGGCAGACTGGCTGGTGGGGATCAATGCCACAAGGCTTTTTTCCGTGCTGTATCACCGTACCCTCAACATCGGGCGCGTGATGTCTCCGACGCTGGCGCTTATTGTCCAGCGGGAAGCTGAGATCGACACTTTTAAGCCGGTTCCCTTTTATACCGTGGCGCTGGAGCTGCCCGGTCTTACTGTATCCGGGGAGCGCATGGCGGATAAGGCCGCTGCCGAGCAGCTGAAAGAAGCCTGCCAGGGTGCAGCTGTCACGATCAAAAAGGTGGAGTGCAAGGAAAAGTCCGAAAAGCCGCCTGCCCTCTATGACCTGACTACTCTGCAAAGAGATGCCAACCGCCTGCTTGGATTTACAGCCCAGCAGACCCTGGACTATCTGCAAAGCCTGTATGAAAAGAAGCTCTGCACCTATCCCCGTACTGACAGCCGCTATCTGACCGGTGATATGGCAGACATCCTGCCGGTGCTGGTGAACCTGGTTGCCAACGCCATGCCGTTTTGCAAAGAAATCGCCATTACCTGTGATCCGCATACGGTAATCAACGATAAGAAAGTAACCGACCACCACGCAGTAATCCCTACCAGAAATCTCAAGGATGCAGACCTTTCTGCCCTTCCTGCGGGAGAAAAAGCGGTGCTGGAGCTGGTGACCCTTCGTCTGCTGTGCGCCGTAGCCCAGCCCCATATCTATTCGGAAACTGTTGCGATTGCAGCGTGTGCCGGTGGGGAGTTTAACGCCAAAGGAAAAACGGTGAAGCATCCCGGATGGAAAGCACTGGAGGACGCTTACCGTGCCAAAATGAAGGATGCAGAGACGAAAAAAGAGGGCGCAGAGAAAGCTCTGCCGGAGCTGACCGAAGGCCAGACCCTTTCGGTTGCTGCGGCAATCGTCAAAGAAGGCAAAAGCAGTCCGCCTCAGCACTTTACGGAGGACACCCTATTGTCCGCAATGGAGACTGCCGGGAAAGATGATATGCCAGAGGAGGCTGAGCGAAAAGGTCTGGGGACACCGGCCACCCGTGCCGGTATTTTGGAAAAGCTGGTATCTGCCGGTTTTCTGGAACGAAAAAAGAGCAGGAAAACGGTGCAGCTTCTCCCTTCCCACGATGCAGTTTCCCTTATCACAGTGCTGCCGGAACAACTGCAATCGCCGCTTCTGACTGCCGAGTGGGAGTACCGCCTGGGAGAGATCGAGCGCGGGCAGCTTGCCCCAGAGGAGTTTCTGGCCGGGATCAGCACCATGCTGAAAGATCTGGTGGGGACTTATCAGGTCATCAAGGGAACTGAGTACCTGTTCACTCCGCCCCACGAGGTGGTGGGCAAATGCCCTCGCTGCGGTGGGGGAGTTGCAGAACTGCAAAAAGGCTTCTTCTGTCAGAATGATTCTTGCAGATTTGCAATCTGGAAAAACAACAAATGGTGGGCTGCCAAGAAAAAACAGCCGACCAAGGCTGTGGTGTCTGCGCTGCTGAACGATGGCCGTGTCCGTGTGACGGGGTTATATTCGGAGAAAACCGGCAAGACCTACGATGCCACTGTGGTTTTGGAGGACGATGGACAGTATGCCAACTTCAAGCTGGAATTTGACCAGCGGAAAGGAGGCAGCCGATGAAGCTCTCTTTAGTGGAACGGGAAACCATTCTCCTCTATAACCAGGCAGAACCAATGGCTGAGGTCTACACCCACGATCCCCATCTGATGGAGAAGCTGGAACTGCTGGCAAAAAAGCACCCCGACCAGATCATCCGAAAGGACGCCCATAACTTTACCGTCCCCAAGCGGTGTGTATCAGTCCGGGAGCCATACAGCGCCGAGCGTCGCAAAGCTGCCAGCGAGCGTGCGAAAGCCGCCGGATACCAGCCCCCTGTGAAAAAGTCCGGCAGTTAAAGGCACATGGCAGAGAATGTATTTGAAGCGGTCAAGCAGTCGGTCAGCACCAGAGAAGCGGCAGCGTTTTATGGGATCGAGGTCAAACGAAATGGTATGGCCTGCTGTCCCTTTCACGATGATAAGAACCCCAGCATGAAGGTAGACCAGCGGTTCCACTGCTTTGGTTGCGGTGAAGATGGGGATGTGATCGACTTTACCGCAAAGCTCTTTAACCTCTCCCCAAAAGAAGCGGCGGAGAAACTGGCACAGGACTTTGGCCTGATCTATGACAGTCAGGCCCCTCCCCGCAGGAGATATGTCCGGCAAAAAAACGAGGCACAGAAGTTTCGGGAGGATCGACAGCGCTGTTACCGCGTACTGTCCGATTACTACTATCTGCTGAAAAAATGGGAAGCCGACCGTTCTCCCAAAACACCGGAGGAAGAACCGCACCCCCGCTTTGTGGAAGCAATCCAGAAGAAAGCCTATGTAGAGTACCTGCTGGACCTTTTTCTTTATGAAAGTGAAGAAGAACAAAAGGCATGGATTGCGGAACACACAGCAGAAATCACACACTTGGAAAGGAGATTGAAAATCATGGCTGAGAACAAACCCACCAACCGAGAACGGCTAAGGGAAATCACAGATGGCATCGAGCAGGGCATCAAAGAACTGTTTGAGAGTGAAAAGTATATGCGCTATCTGTCCGTCTTGTCCCGCTTCCACCGCTATTCGGTAAACAACACCATGCTCATCTATATGCAGAAGCCGGACGCCACATTGGTAGCCGGATACAATAAGTGGAAAGACCAGTTTGAGCGTCATGTAAAAAAGGGCGAGCATGGCATTACCATCATTGCCCCAACACCGTATAAGAAGAAAATCGAGGAGCAGAAGCTGGACCCAGATACCAAGGCTCCGATTCTGGATAAAGACGGAAAGATCGTCACAGAGGAAAAAGAAATTGAGATTCCCATGTTCCGCCCGGTCAAGGTCTTTGATGTGAGCCAGACCGATGGGAAACCTTTGCCGGAGCTTGCTTCCTCCCTTTCCGGCAATGTGCCAAATTATGAGGCATTCATGGAGGCCCTGCGCCGCAGCGCGCCGGTGCCGATCACTTTTGAAGCAATGGCCGCCGATACGGACGGCTATTTTTCTGCCGATCATCAGAAAATCGCCATTCGTCAGGGCATGAGTGAGGTGCAGACGGTTTCAGCCACAGTACACGAAATTGCCCACAGCAAGCTCCACAATCAGAAAAAGATTCAGATTGCCAATGACGAGCAATATCAGGAGATCGAGCTGTTTGATAAACCCGGTTTGTTCTCCAATGGGCGGATTGTCCGTGATAATCTGCCGGAGGGCGTTTATTGCTATGACCTGCGCGGTTCTGACTACGACCCCGGAGAGCCGATTTATGTGGAGAACCGAGTTGGTGTAAACCATGCGGGTGCTGTGATTCTGGCGGAACCATTAGAACTTCCCAAAGAAGGTTATCTTCGATTGACCGAAGAAGAAGGTTTGAATTTTGTTGGCGGCTTTTCTACCCTCGCCCAGTTTTTGCAAGAACAGAGGAAAGACCGCCACACGGAGGAAGTGGAGGCTGAAAGCATCTCCTATGCGGTCTGCAAGTATTTTGGTATTGAGACCGGAGAAAACAGCTTCGGCTATATTGCAAGCTGGAGTCAGGGCAAGGAACTGAAAGAGCTGAGAGCCAGTTTGGAGACCATCAACAAAACCTCCGGCACTTTGATCTCCGACATTGAGCGCCACTATAAGGAAATCTGCAAAGAGCGTGGAATTGACCCCCATGCAAAGGCAGAGCCGGAAACCGCCCCGATAGAGCAGCCGGCAGATGCCGCTCAGGTATCTGACACCGAGCCAACCGGCAATCTGACCTACTATGTAGCAGAGTGCATGGAGTTTCCAAACCTCGGAGAATACCACGATAACCTGTCTTTGGAGGAAGCTGTCCGCATTTATCAGGAAATTCCGGCAGAGCGAATGAACGGGATCAAAGGAATTGGTTTTGAGCTGAAAGACGGAAGCGACTATGAAGGACCATTTCCGATTTTGACCGGGCAGACCATTGACCTGGACACCATTCAGGCAATCGACTATTACCGCGATAATCCGTTGGTACAGAAAGCGGCAAAGGAACTGGCTGCGGCAATGCCGGAAATGGAAGTGCTGGGGGCGGACGCCAACCAGCAGGAGGCGTTGTTTCTGATCGACGATGCCACCTATCTTCATATCCAGCCCTGTGACAGCGGCTGGGACTATACCCTTTACGATGCCGCATCCATGAAAGAGCTGGATGGAGGACAGCTGGATGCACCGGAGCTTTCCCGCATGAAAGCAGTTCTCCAGATTTGTAATGATAACGATCTGGACAGCACTTCGCTTAGACACGCCCCCCTGTCCATAGTTGAGACCTTGCAGGAAGCTGCCTATCAGCAGATGCAGGCAGAGGCCAGTCAGATGACTGCTTCTTCCCAGCTACCGGAGGCACAGGAGCAGGCGCTGGATGAATACCCCATGCCCGATGAGCAGGTATCCACACCGGATATGCTGAAATACGGCTACTCCTATGATGGGATGCTCCCTGTTACCAGAGAACGGGCGCTGGAACTGGATGCCGCCGGTTTGACTGTCTATGTGCTGCATGAGGACAATACGGAGAGCATGGTGTTTGACCCGCAGGAGATCATGGAGCATGGCGGTCTTTGCGGTGTGGACCGTGAGGAATGGGAGAAAAGCCCTCAGTTCCATGAAAAGGTCATGGAGCGTCAGGAACATCAGCAGGAACGAGAACAGGCATTTCTCTCCCAGAATAGAAATTGCTTTGCCATCTATCAAGTGAGCTGTGACGATCCCCAGAATATGCGCTTTATGAATCTGGACTGGTTAAAGTCCCATGATATTTCCATAGACCGCAGTAATTATGACCTCATCTACACCGCTCCGCTGAGTGAGTCTGGTACTGTGCCGGAGCAGCTGGAAAAACTTTATCAGCAATTCAATCTGGAAAAACCTGTGGACTATCACAGCCCCTCCATGAGCGTCAGCGACATCGTTGCGATCAAGCAGGACGGTAAGGTATCCTGTCATTACTGTGACAGCGTTGGTTTTACCCAGATACCCGGATTCTTGCCGCAAAATCCGCTGAAAAATGCGGAGATGGCCGTGGAGGACGATTACGGCATGATTGACGGCATCATCAACAATGGCACAAAAGAGCCTACGGTGGCAGAGCTGGAACAGCAGGCCCGAAGCGGTCAGCCCATTTCCCTGATGGACTTGGCTGACGCCGTTCATCGGGAGGAACGGGAAAAGAAAAAATCCGTTGTGGATCAGCTGAAAAGCCAGCCCAAAGCAGAACACAAAAAGACAGCACCCAAAAAGAGTGCGGAAAGAGAGATTTGATATGGGAAACTTTACTTTTGAGGAAATGAACCTGATGTGCATTTACAATACCGGCAGCCGCACCGGATTGATCAACAGCCTGCGTGAGATGCGCGGCGAGCTATCACCGGAGGAAACGGAACTGAGGGAGCTGACCGACAGCGCCCTTACGAAGCTCTGTGCGATGACCGATGAGGACTTTGCCCAGTTGGAGCTGTATCCGGATTTTGACCAGTAAACACCATAACCGCAGGGATGGGGTGGCAATCTGCCACCCCACCTCTTTACCCCAAAACCGAAAGGAGGACAGAACACCATGCCAACCAAAGCTGAACTATATGCACAGATGGCGGACAAGGTGGCAACACAGCTCACGGGGAGCTGGCAGGAATGGGCAGGGTTTCTCACCACTGCTTCCCGCCTTTACAAATACCCGTTCCATGAGCAGCTGATGATCTACGCCCAGCGACCGGACGCCACCGCCTGTGCGGAGTACGATTTGTGGAATGAAAAGATGGGCCGGTATGTAAGGCGCGGTTCCAAGGGAATCGCTCTGGTGGACGATTCCGGGGACAGGCCCCGCCTGCGTTATGTCTTTGATATTTCCGACACCGGAACCCGTGAACATTCCCGCACTCCCTGGCTGTGGCAGCTGGAGGAGCGCCATCTGGATTCCGTGCAGGCCATGCTGGAGCGCACCTATGATGTTTCCGGTGATGACCTTGCCGGACAGCTCACCGAGGCAGCCGGAAAACTGGCTGAGGAATACTGGACGGAGCATCAGCAGGACTTCTTCTATATCGTTGACGGTTCCTTTTTGGAGGAATATGATGAGTATAACATCGGAGTGCAGTTCAAGGCAGCCGCCACCGTCAGCATCACTTACGCTTTGATGTCCCGCTGTGGACTGGAGCCGGAACGCTACTTCGACCACGAAGATTTCATGGCGATCTTTGATTTCAACACCCCGTCCACCATCGGGGCGCTGGGAACAGCGGTCAGTCAGATCAACCAGCAGGTGCTGCGGCAGATCGGCGTTACCGTCCGAAATGCAGAGCGCGAAGCCAACCAAGAAAGGAGCAAGCAAGATGAACAATCCCATGACCTATATCCAGAACGGAGACTATCTGATTCCCGACCTGAAGCTGAGCCAGCAGCCGGAGAAACCCCTGGGCAAGTACGGAAGGATGAGGAAAACCTACCTGAAGGAACACCGTCCCATCCTCTACAACCAGATGCTACTGAGCGAGAAGCTGTACCCGCACCTTCTGGAGATCGACGAGACCGCCCAGAGCAGACTGGAGCAGATGATACCCCAACTGGCGAAGGAAGCGGGAGCCACCGAGGAACTGAAAGCCAGCGATCCCATGAAGTGGGTGGGGCTGATGAACACCTGCAAAGCCCAGGCCGAGGAAATCCTGATGGCGGAGCTTATCAACAGCTGACCCTAAACCTGTTCCTCTCCGAAGCGGAACAGATCCAATCCATAGATGAAGCAGAGAATGTAGCGCATACATCCTCTGCTTTTTCTTTTGCCCAAAATGATATTGACCATGTGCTGCGTTTGGGCGGCAATACAGACCGCCAGAGAGAGCGTGTGGTTGCAGCCTTTGAAAAGCAGAAAACCACCGCTGAGATTGCCGAGATACTGAAAAAGCTGTACCACGGCGGCAACGGCCTTGGCAGTGTGAGCGCATGGTATGCCGAGGATGGTATCCATCTTTCCCACGGGAAGTCTGTCCGTTATGACAGGTCTGCCCAGGTCATTTCCTGGGAGAGCGCCGCAGAGCGTATCGGGGAGCTTTTGGAGAGTGGCCAGTTTGCCTCCAATGTGGAGCTTGCAGAAGCGGCAGGCTATGAACGATCCCTCCTTTCAGAAAAGCTCTGGCATCTGTACCACGATTTCAGCGAGGAAGCCAGAGAAGCCGGATATTTGTCCTGCCTGTCAGAGATCAAAGGAAATGGGTTCCCGGAGGAGACCCGCCGCCTGACGGAGCAGCTGAGTGCCCCGGCTTTCCGCCAGACACTCAAGGAAGAATACGCTGCCTTCTGGACTGCCTATCAGCAGGACCGTGACCTGTTGCGTTTTCATTACCATAGACCAAGGGAGATCTGGGAGAACCTGAAGGACCTTGACCTGCCACGCAGGACCTTTTCTTCAGACCTTTCCCAAGTGCCAACCGTTCAGCGCTTCATTACCGAGGATGAGATTGACGCCGCCATAACCGGCGGCAGCAGTTTTGCCGGAGGAAAAGGCCGTATCTATGCCTTCTTCATGGAAAACCACACGGACAAGGAAAAAGTGAGATTCCTCAAAGACGAGTATGGCATTGGCGGACGCTCTCATGCACTGTCCGGCGCAACACACAGCGGTGAAGATCATGACGGGAAAGGGCTGCATTATAAAAAGCAGGGCTGCCCGGATGTTCACTTGAACTGGGAAAAGGTTGCCAAGCGCATTACCTCTCTTGTTCAGAAAGGCCGCTATCTTACCGAACAGGAACAGGCGCAGTATGACAAAATCCAGGCTGAAAAGGAACTGGCAGAAGAAGATGCTATCCAAGCCCAGCAGCCGGAGGTGGAGGAAGAAACTCCAAAGCCTACCCTTCGGGAGCAGTTTGAGCAGTATAAGCCTGTGGTAACTGCTTCCATTTCCGAGGATGCCGCATACCGTAATGCCTGCGGTCATTCTGACCGTGAAAATGCTGTCATCGAGGGCAATGCTGCTGTGCGCCGTGCGGTCCTTGGTTCTAAGGATATGGAGCTGATCCGCCTTTATTCTGATATACCGGAGTTCCGCCAGCGACTGCACCGGGAAGTGATCGACGAAACCTATCCAAAGCTCCATGAACTTCTGCGCCCTCTTTCTCAGGAAGATATTGATACTGCCCTTTGTGCATGGAACGGCAATATTGAGAGTAAACACGCTGTCGTCCGCTATATGAAAGACCATGCAAGAGAGAAAGATACCGCTGCATGGCTGGCTCAGGAATACGGTGGCAACAACAGCCTGTTCGTTGTCCGTGCCGGAAGCCCGGAGGAAACGCAGCTGCCCTGGCCGAAGGTACAACGCCGGATTGCCCAGCTTATTCAGGAGGACCGGTTCTATACCGAAGAAGAACAGGATCGTTTTGACAACATCGACCCTATCGCCATCCGGGAAGCTCTGGAGGAAAGAGGGAGCGTCAATGGACAGGTGGCAGACCCGGAAAAACAGGAAAACGATCAAAAGGTAATGTCAGAGGTGGAGCAGGAAGCTAATGAGGAAACAGAACACAAGCCAGAATATACGGCCTCTGACAGAGAATATGCTCGTGAGCATCTAATCCCAGGTGAGACTATTTTTGAAATGGATGGCCATTCTTTTCTGGTGGATTGGATCAATTATGATGCTGGTACAGTTAGTTTTCAAGATATTACTTTTACGTTAGCACCGGGGTTCCCCCTTTTCCAAATGGAGCCAATTTCTGTTGTTCGTCAGTGGTTAGAACAGGAGCCGGAGCCGCCAGTCCCTGTGACTGAGCCGGAGAAAATCTTTGAGGAAGTGCTGGACGAACACCCGGTTTCCATTCAGGTCAATGGCCAGTGGCAGACCTTCCCCAATGCCAAAGCTGCCGAGGAAGCCTCCTATGAGGAATACAAGGCAAACCTGCGCCGCAATGCACAAAACTTCCGTATTACCGATGAGCATTTGGGTGAAGGCGGTCCGAAAGCCAAGTTCCAGGCCAATATCAATGCCATTCGTTTGCTGAAAGAGCTGGAAGTTGCCGGACAGCAGGCAAGCCCCGAACAGCAGGAAGTCCTATCCCGCTATGTGGGCTGGGGCGGTCTTGCCGACGCCTTTGACCCGGAAAAACCGGCATGGGCTTCAGAGTATGCCCAGCTGAAAGAGCTGCTGACCCCGGAGGAATATGTCGCCGCCAGAAGCTCCACCCTCAACGCCCACTACACCAGCCCTACGGTCATTCAGGCCATCTATGAAGCGGTGGGCCGTATGGGATTTGAGACCGGAAATATTCTGGAGCCATCTATGGGTGTGGGCAATTTCTTCGGTATGCTGCCGGAGGAAATGAGAAACAGCCGTCTGTACGGCGTGGAGCTGGACCCGGTTTCCGGGCGCATCGCAAAGCAGCTCTATCCCAAGGCGGACATCACAGTAGGCGGCTTTGAGACCACCGACAGGCGAGACTTCTTTGACCTTGCCATCGGCAATGTGCCTTTCGGTCAGTATCAGGTCAACGACAAAGCCTACAACAAGCTGAATTTCAGTATTCACAACTACTTTTTCGCCAAAGCACTCGACCAGGTGCGTCCTGGTGGTGTGGTAGCTTTTGTAACCTCCCGCTATACCATGGACGCCAAGGATTCCACCGTGCGCCGCTATCTTGCCCAGCGTGCCGAGCTGCTGGGAGCTATCCGTCTGCCTAATGACGCGTTCAAAAAGAATGCCGGTGCCGAGGTGGTATCGGACATCATCTTCCTCCAAAAGCGGGATCGCCCGCTGGACATCGTGCCGGAATGGACCCAGACCGGACAGACGGAGGACGGGTTTGCCATCAACCGGTATTTTATCGACCACCCGGAAATGGTGCTGGGCAGACAGGAGCCGGTAAGCACCGCTCATGGTATGGACTACACCGTGAACCCTATCGAGGGACTGGAGCTTTCCGACCAGCTGCATGATGCGGTGAAGTATATTCATGGAACTTATCAGGAGGCAGAGCTGCCGGAGCTGGGCGAAGGCGAAGCTATTGACACCTCCATTCCTGCCGACCCTAATGTGAAGAACTATTCCTATGCCATTGTAGACGGGCAGGTGTACTACCGGGAAAACAGCCGCATGGTGCGCCCTGACCTCAACGCTACCGCCGAAGCCCGTGTGAAAGGTCT